>Ga0222419_100276_pt1 | contig 71772 bp, 54 predicted proteins | sample 1B20Ametagenome_FD_182474 | JGI IMG/M metagenome (GOLD analysis project Ga0222419, IMG submission 182474) | Enriched microbial communities from leaf-cutter ant dump, University of Wisconsin, Madison, United States - 1B20A (version 2) | ecosystem: Environmental > Terrestrial > Nest > Insects nest...
CAGGGCGAGGCCGCGCTGTCGGTCGGTTACTCGCGCCGGTTGTCGCCGAAGGCCAACCTCACCTTCGGTGCGGCGGTCAGCGGTGACGAAACCTCCGGTGGCGTGGGTATCGGCATCGGCTGGTAAGGCGCTGTCGAAGTGACGTGAGGAGAAGATCCGGCGCCCCGTGAGGGGCGCCGTTTTTTTTGGAGCCGGGAGCAGGCAGGAGCGGGGAGCTGGCTCTGCCTTGTCGTCATGGTGCTGCAGACTGAGAGTGCCTGCAGCGGTTGAACGCGTGACCGATGTCGATAATCTGCATGGTCTTCCAGTGACGGGCGGAGCATGGAGAAGTCCAGTCGTGACGCCGGTTACCGGTCTGGCCGCAGGTGTTATGGATTTGGCAATTCGAAAAAATGCATCGTGTTACAACGGCTGAGGACGTGCTCCGTCGTGTCCCGATGAAATCCATAACTGGCCGGAACCGTAACAACATGATTGCTCCTCCCATCTCCGCCATGTCGGCGGTGTCCCCGGGTTTGCGTTTGCTGGTGTTGGAAGACGACGAGTTGCTCCGGGACCAGCTGCTGGTACCGCGGCTGGGGCTGTTCGGTTTCAAGGTGGATGCGATCGGCAGCGTGGCCGAACTGGACGGCTATCTGGAACAACCGCCGGACATCGTGCTGCTGGACGTGGGCCTGCCCGATGGCGACGGCTACGAAGTGGCCAGGCAACTGCGTACGCGCTTCGGCGGCATCGGTATCGTGCTGCTGACCGGGCGTGGCGGGGCGATGGACCAGGTGCGTGGATTGAGCGAAGGTGCGGACGCCTATGTGGCCAAACCCTTCGACATCTACGTGCTGGGTGCGACGCTGCACAGTCTGGCCCGGCGACTGCGTTCTTCGGCACCGTCCGGGGACGATTGGCGACTGGATGCGGAGGGCTGGTACCTGACGGCGCCGTCGGGCGACATCGTGGCGTTGACCAAGACCGAGCGGTGCGTGCTGGATGTGCTCATCGATCAGGCCAACCAGGTGGTCTCGCGCGAGGTCCTGATCGCGGCGCTCACCGACGACATTCACGATTTCGATCCACACCGGCTCGACTCGCTGATCCATCGCCTGCGACGCAAGGTGCAGCGTGAACTGGAAGTGCCGCTACCGCTCAATGCCGTTCACGGCGAGGGCTACGTGCTGATTCTCCGCTGAGCTGGTGCTGCGTCGCGCCGCGCGCAGGACACGGAGTACCAGCTCGTCGGGGGAAAAGGGCTTGGGCAGGCGTTCGGTCCACAGGTCGGCGGGTGCCGGCATGGCGCCGTCGTCGTCCAGGCAGGCTGAGATGAGAATGATCGGCACCCCCGGCAGGTGGCTGCGCAGTGTCGCGAACAGCAACGCGCCGTCGATGTCGCGCAGCCCGCTGTCACATACCAGTACCTGGGGCACGAAGTCTTTGCCGTCAATGAGTCGCACGGCCGCCCGACCCGAGGCCATGGCACGCACCTCGCAGCCGCTGTGTTCGAGTGCCGTTCTCAGCAGTCCGAGCAACTCGCTGTCATCCTCCACCAGCATGACCCTGATCGGCTGGCTCGGCGTGATCGGCGGTGGTGCCTCGCTTCCCGGAGCGGCCGCGGCGGGGAGCAGGATGCGGAATGTAGTACCCGTGCCGGGTGTACTGTCCACCTCGATGCGACCGTCGAAACGGTCGACCAGCGCATGTACCACGGTCAGTCCCAAGCCGGTGCCGGCGTCGGCCGGCTTGGTCGTGTAGAAGGGCTCGAAAATCCGCTGCCTGACCTCGTTGGACATGCCTTCGCCGTCGTCCTGCACGGTGATCAGTACCTGTTCCATGACGGCGGCGATGGACAGCGCCAACGTGCCGCCGTGCGGCATCGCATCGCGTGCGTTGGAGGCCAGGTTCAGCAGGGCCAGTTCGAACTGGCTGCGGTCGAACGCCACCCATAACGGTGCGTCCGGCGCATCAATGTCCAGGTGGATGCCTGGTGGCAGCATCTGGTGCAGCAGTGGCTGCAGGTCGCGCAGGGACGTGGCAGCATCGAAGGTTTCCGCACGAGTGACTTCCTTGCGGCTGAAGTTCAGCAGCTTGCGGCTGATCGAGGCTCCGCGTCGCGCCGCAGTTTCGACACCCTGCAGGGCGTGGCCAAGCGCAAGTGCATCCTCGCTGGAGGATGCGCCCGGTGCGTCGAGCCGGTGACGCTCGGTGGCGAAGCCCTGGATGATGCCCAGCACGTTGTTGAAATCGTGAGCGATGCCGCTGGCGAGTTTGCCCACGGCGGCCATCTTACGTGAGTGCAGGAGTTGCTCCTGCGCCTGTTTGCGCCGCGTCATCTCCAGTCGCAATTGCTTCCGCTGGCAGTCGGATTCAGCGAGGGCGTGGCGCAGGGTGGTGCTGGTCCGATCGAGGATGACGGTGATCACGAAGTAGGCGAGGGCCAGCGAGGGCAACGCGTTGTAGGCGCTGCTGGAATGCAGGACGCGTGGTTGGCGGAAGTAGTCCGTGGTCATGCCTGCCGCATAGACGACGATGAATGCCGGATAGACCAGCCACAACGCCTTGCGGCCCCGCATGAATCCGGCCAGCGCGAACACCTCGAATGCCACCAGGTCCGCGCGCCAGATCAGGTAGCCGAACGCGGCATAGGCGATCAGCGTGGCCAGCGTCATCGTGCACAGGAACTGCGATACGGCCAGGCGGAACGCACCCTTGCGGATCAGATACAGCCCGGCCCATGCCGAGGCGGTCATCAGTACATCGGCGCCGAGACTGAAGAACAGCGGAAATGGCGGTGCACCGGGCCATTCATGGCCGGGAAGCAGGAGCTGGTAGTTCGAATTGAACATCAGCAGGTGGATCTTGTACGGCAGGGTCTTGCAGCCGATGTAGAGCAGGAACAACTGCATGAACGGTGCGTTGCGGCGATCGACGGGATTGTCGATCGGCGCGCTGTCCAGCCATCTCCGTGGGTACTGCCACAGCGTGGAAGTCCATGAGCAGACGGCCTTGATCATCGTTGTTCGCCTCGTGGTCCTGGGAGAAGGAACGGTGCGGATGGAAAGCACCCCGGACTACGACGTTCCTGCGGTGAGATTTGGAAATTTCCCGGTAGGGGGCGTGCGTGACTGCGCCCGGGGAGAACCCTACGTTTCCCGGCAAGGGGGAGTCTCGAAGATGCGATGTTCGCCGTGTTTTGGCGTCCGTTGCGTCGCACATAGAGCAGGACCACCAACCTTGCGGGGACAACATGAAAAAAGAGGCTGTATGGGTATGCGGGATGGCATTCGCGCTGACGGGAATGCTGGCAGGCGGTGCCGGTCACGCGACGGGCAGCAGCGGAACGACCGTCGGCAGCATGAATGCAAGCGCGCTGCAGGATAGCGGGAGCTACGATCGTTTCATCGTGAGCTATCGACGGGGGTCGACCGAAGCCGGCCAGCGTGCTGCGGTGGTGCAGAACGTGAGCGCCGCGCTCGACCGCGCGGGCCTGGGGCGCACGACGGGCGCAAGCGCGACTGCCGGCACGGTCGGCGTCAGTTACCTGCGCAAGCTGGCGACCGGCGCCGACCTGGTGCGCACGCGCAAGCTGAGCAAGAGCCAGGCGCTGGCGCTGATGCAGGCGATCGCCGCCGATCCCGCGGTCGCTCACGTTGAGCCGGACGTGATGATGCACTTGGTCCGCGACTTCCGTGCGCCCGCCACCAAGGCCGCAGGTTTCACTCCCGATGATCCGCACTTCGCCAGCTACCAGTGGAACCTGCGTTCCGGTGACGGTGCCGCGGAGATCGTCGGCAGCGATGCCTCCAGCTATTCCAATCGTGGCGGCGCGGACATCGCCAGGGCATGGGATCTTGCCAATGGCCAGGATGTCACGGTGGCGGTACTCGATACCGGTCTCACCCATCATCCGGACCTCGACACCTCGCTGGGCGACGCCGGCTACGACTTCATCAGCGATGCCTTCGTGTCCGGCCGTGATACCGACGACCGCGTGTCGGGTGGTTGGGATCTGGGCGACTGGACCAGCGAAGAGCCCTGGCTGAGCGGGTGCGGAGGTGGTAGCCCCAGCAGCTGGCACGGCACTCACGTCGCCGGCACCATCGCCGAACTGACCAACAACGGTGTTGGCTTTGCCGGCACCGCGTTCCACGCCAAGGTGTTGCCGGTGCGCGTGCTCGGCCACTGCGGCGGCTATGTCTCGGACATCGCCGACGCGATCGAGTGGGCCTCGGGCGGCCATGTGGACGGCGTTCCCGACAATGCCCATCCCGCGCAGGTGATCAGCATGAGCCTGGGGGGCGAGGGCACCTGTTCCGCCACCGACGTGACTGGTTCGGCGATCGCCGACGCGATCAGCCGAGGCGCCACCGTGGTGGTGGCTGCGGGCAACGAAAACATGGATGCCGCTTACGCTTCCCCGGCGAGTTGTCCGGGGGCGATCACGGTGGCCTCGGTGGGCATTACCGGCAAGCGCGCGCACTATTCCAACTTCGGCAGCACCGTGGCGCTGGCCGCGCCCGGCGGCGGGGTGTACGCCAACGACGCATCCAGCGGCAGCATGGTTGACGCCGGCTTCGTGTGGTCGACGGTGAATGGCAGTACCACCACGCCCGATGAGAGCAACCATGTCTATGGCGGCATGGCGGGTACCTCACAGGCCACGCCGCATGTCTCCGGCACCGTGGCGCTGGTGATCGGCGCGGTGCGGGAGGCGGGCCTGCCTGCGCTTTCGCCGGCGGATATCCGCAATCTGCTGACCACCACCGCGCGCGCATTCCCGACCACGCCTGACCGGCCGGTTGGCGCGGGCATCGTCGACGCCTATGAGGCGGTCAACAAGGCCATCGGTGGCAGCGACGGCGGCGATGACGGCGACGACAACGCCACCATGCTCAACAACGGCGACACCCTGAACGGCATCGGCGGGGCCGCCGGCGACCAGAAGCTGTACAGGATCGACGTGCCAGCCGGCATCAATGCCCTGGTGTTGCGCACCTATGGCGGCAGCGGCGACGTGTCGCTGTACGTGAAACGCAACGCCGTGCCGACCACGGACGACTACGACCGTTCTTCGGCCCATATCGGCGGCAACGAGTCGGTGATCGTCACGCGCCCGGTCGCGGGTACCTACTACCTGCTGGTCGTCGGCGAGAAGGCCTTCGACGGTCTCTCGCTGCAGGCCGCCTACACCCCGCCCTCGCCCTGAGTCTGGCGCATGTCGTCGGCCCGGCCTGCTGGCCGGGCCGACGACGGCGCACTCGGGCCATCCCTGTCTGCACTGTCTGTACCTGGCGCCCGGCGCCGGGTGGGAGGAGTTTTGTGAACAAGATTTTCAGTCGTGTATGGAACAAGACCCTTGGCATCCTGGTGGTTGCCTCCGAACTGGCGCGCGCCAACGGCAAGGGCGGGCGGGTACGCCGCCACCGCACGGGGAGCCTCGCGCTCAACGCCTTGGTCCTGGCGGTTGCCGCGGCGCTGGCGCCCGGTGCCGTGCGTGCCGAGATCTGCGACGGCAGCTTCGTCGTCGGTACCACCCCGACCGCGGTAGCCGACTCCTTCGCCTGCGGCGCGATCGCCGCAGCCACCGGCAAGCATGGCACCGCGCTCGGCAACCTCGCGGTAGCGTCGGCGGCGAACGCCACCTCAGTCGGCTACGCCAGCATGGCCAGTGGCAAGAACAGCGCGGCGCTGGGCCATGGCGCAAGCGCGTCCAAGGCCGGCGCCATCGCCATCGGCAACAACAGCCATGCCGTTGCCGGCGGCGCGGTGGCGATCGGGCGCGGCTCGGCGGCATCGGGCAGCAACAGCTCCGCGTTGGGATCGGGTGCGAGCGCCAGCGGCCACGCGGCCGTGGCGATGGGCGGGCAGGCGGAACAGTTCGACACGTTTTTGGTCAGCGACGAGCCGATCGTCGACGGCAACGGTAACCCGGTACTCGTTGCCACGACGGCGAGCGGCAACTACGCGGTAGGCGTGGGCAGCGGCAGCCAGGCTACCGGCAATTTCGCGACCGCGCTGGGAAGCAACGCGCACGCGCTTGCCGGTCATGGCACTGCCGTCGGCTTTGCCAGTTCCGCCGGCGAGCAGGCCGTGGCGATGGGCGATTACGCGACTTCGACCGGCGAAAGCAGTATTGCCATCGGTGGTTCGTACGACACCCAGCTTGAACTGGTCGACATCGACGGCAACCACACATTCGTCGACATCACCATGCCCACGGTGGCGAGCGGGGCCTACGCGACGGCGCTGGGCTCCGGTGCCAGGGCCGAATACGACCATGCGACGTCGGTCGGCTCCAACGCGATTTCGTACCAGGAGGGATCGGCAATCGGCTTCAATTCCACTGCGGGTGGCCTGGCCTCGGTGGCGGTGGGGCGCTCAGCGTCCGCCATGGCCGACTTCGGCACGGCCGTGGGCTATGGGGCGTTGGCCGACTTCAAGGCCACGGCCATCGGCCCGGAGGCGTATGCCACCGGCGACCGCTCCGTTGCGCTCGGCGACTACTCGTCCGCCATCGCGACAGACAGCGTGGCACTGGGCGCCGGTTCCGCGTCCCTCCGCGACAACACGGTATCGGTGGGCGACGAGACCGTGGGCCTCACCCGCCAGATCACCAACGTGGCGGCCGGGACCGAGGACACCGACGCAGTGAACGTGGCGCAACTCGAGGATTCCGTCCACGGTGCGACGCGCTTCTTCCAGGCCGACGGCGCCGCTGACGGCAGCGAGGATGCTGCGGCCGATGGCACGCACAGCGTGGCGGCTGGCGCCAATGCGGTCGCCGAAGGCGTCGAGAGTGCCGCCATCGGCGCCGGCGCAGCGGCGTTCGACCACAACAGCACCGCCGTGGGTGCCGGCACAATGGCCTTTGGCACCGGCTCCCTGGCCATCGGCAGCCAGGCCATGACCAACGCCGACTACGCCACGGCGGGTGGCTACGGTTCGACCGCCGTCGGCATCAACAGTCTGGCCATCGGCAGCGATGCGACGGCGCAGATGGAGTCGAGCACGGCGGTCGGCGGTCGCCTGCATGTCGTCGATCCTGATACCGGCGAAGTGTTGCTGGATGGCCAGACCCTGGCTTCCGGCCGGGCTGCGACGGCGCTGGGCGCCGGTGCCCGTGCCACTGGCGCGCTCGGCACCGCCACCGGTACGGCGGCGCAGGCCGATGGCAAGCAGTCGTCCGCCTTCGGTTACCACAGCACGGCGGAGGGCGATTATTCGCTGGTCATGGGCGCGTTCACCGAGGCCGCGGGCGAATATGCCAGCAGCATCGGATACGGGGCCAGCGCCAATGGAGATCGCAGCCTGGCTTTGGGTCTGGAGGCACTGGCGGACAACTTCGGGTCCATCGCGGTGGGCTCTTCGACGGTGTCCACGGGCGTGAATTCAACCGCGGTGGGCTTCCTGAGCAGGGCCACTGGCCAGGAGAGTGTCGCACTCGGTGGTTCGTCGGCGATCGCTTTTCATGCCACCGAGGCCTACGGTACGGGCTCCGTGGCGGTCGGTGCCGGCGCGTATGCGCCGACCGACCTGTCCACCGCAGTGGGCTGGATAGCCGGTGCCCATGCCGAGAACAGCACCGCAGTGGGCTCCGCCGCGCATGTGCTCGTGGGGGCCGACCACGCGGTGGCGCTGGGCGCCTCCTCGTCTGCCGACCGCGCCGACACGGTATCGGTGGGCAACGCCACCTACCAGCGCCAGATCGCCAATGTGGCCGCCGGCACGGAGGACACCGATGCGGTGAACGTGGCGCAGTTGGAGGATGCAGTCGACGACGCGACACGCCTGTTCCAGGCCGACGGTGCCGACGACGGCAGCGAGGACGCCGCGGCCGACGGCATGCACAGCGTAGCGACTGGTGCCAGTGCGGTCGCCGAGGGTGCGGAAAGCGTTGCCATTGGCGCGGGCGCTGCGGCGTTCGACGACAACAGTACTGCTGTGGGCGCCGGCAGCAATGCCTTCGGCATCGGTTCCTCGGCGATCGGCAGCCAGGCCGCGACCAACGCCGACTACGCCACGGCAAGCGGCTACGGCGCCACGGCGACAGGCAGCAACAGTGCCGCTTATGGCGCCGGGGCCGCAGCCAGCGGTGCGGACAGCGTGGCGATCGGCGGCACGGCTTCATCGGTACTGCAGGACGAGGACGGCAATCCGGTAACGGCCTCGGCGGCCAGTGCGGCCGCTGGCGCCACGGCCGTGGGTGCCAGTGCCACGGCAAGTGGGCAGGAGTCGTCGGCTTTTGGCGTCGGCGCGCAGGCTGGTGCGAACTACAGCGCCGCATTGGGTGCGGAATCCGTGGCCAGTGGCTTGCAGGCCACCGCTGGCGGTTTTCGTGCCGTGGCCGCCGGGTCGGGCGCCGTGTCTCTGGGTGCCTACAGCGAGGCCGTGGCCGATGTCGCGACCGCGATTGGGTATGGTGCGTTCGCTTATGGTCCGTCCAGCATTGCAGTGGGCAGTTACAGTGACAGCGAAAGCGAGGGCGCGGTTGCTGTCGGCGACAGCAGCCTGGCGTGGGGACTGGGATCGTTGGCGCTTGGCTGGCATGCCAGGGCCGGTACCGAAAGCGCGGTCGCGGTGGGCGACAATGCGTCGGCCACGGGCGGCGGTGCAGTAGCGCTCGGCGGTTTCTCCAACGCATCCGGATGGACTTCTTCGACAGCCATCGGATACGGAGCCGGTGCCACCGATGAATCGACCACGGCGCTGGGTACCTATTCTTGGGCCTACGCCAAGGATTCGACGGCGCTGGGTGTCGGCAGCTTCGCCTCGGCGGCCAACAGCGTGGCGCTTGGCATGTACTCGGTGGCCGACCGTGACGACACGGTATCGGTGGGTGCCGTCGGCGCCGAGCGCCAGATCACCAACGTGGCGGCCGGCACCGAGGGCACTGACGCGGTGAACGTGGACCAGCTCCGTGCGGCGACCGGCAATACCCGCTTCTTCCAGGCCGATGGCGCGGACGACGGCAGCGAGGATCCGCTGGCGCTGGGTGGGCATTCGGTGGTCGCCGGCGCGAACAGCGCGGCGACGGGTACCGAGGGTTCGGCCTACGGCTATAACAGCTATGCCGGTGACGACCGCGGCACGGCGCTAGGTTCGGGTGCGGGGGCGTTTGGTGTGGGCGCCACTGCAGTCGGCAGCGGTGCCATGACCAACGCCGATCTTGCCACCGCTACGGGTTACGGTGCGGTAGCAGCAGGCATCAATGGTGCGGCCTACGGTGCCGGTGCCGAGGCCACGGGCGCAAGCAGTGTGGCCATGGGGGGTGTGGCCGAGGGCGAGAACGGTGAGCCACTGGTGTTCGGTCCCGACGGCAACGGCATCACCCATGCTGCCATCAGTTCGGGTGCCGGCAGTGTCGCGGTCGGGGCTAGTGCACTGGCCGCCGGCGAACGCGCCTCGGCCTACGGCCTGGGTTCGATGGCTAGCGCCTTCGACGCCACGGCTGTCGGCTCGGAATCCCGTGCATTGGGGCCGGGGTCGACGGCGCTGGGCTCGCGCAGTTGGGCGAGCGGCACCGACAGCGTGGCGCTGGGAGACGGGGCGTCGGCCTTTGGCAACAGTTCGGTGGCCCTTTCCGCGAACAGTGTCGCCGTGGGCCTGCAGAGCGTGGCGATCGGCTGGGTGTCGCAGGCCATGGGCGAGGAAAGCATTGCCATCGGCACGTTCGCGACGGCCGGCGGCGGCTTCTCCACCGCCCTGGGGGCGGGAGCGGCGACGGACGGGGAGACCAGTACGGCCATGGGCATGAATGCCACCGCGCAGGGCGACTACACCACGGCGATCGGCAGCGGCAGCCTGGCCATCGGCGACAGGTCCGTGGCGCTGGGCGACCGCGCGTTCGCCCAGGCCGCCGGCTCGGTGGCATTGGGTGAGGGTGCCTGGGCGACACGCGAGAATACGGTGTCGGTGGGCAGCGAGGGAGAAGAGCGCCAGATCACCAACGTGGCGGCGGGCACCGAGGGCACCGACGCGGTGAACCTGGATCAACTCAACGCAGTTGCCGGAAACTCGCGCTTCTTCCAGGCCGAGGGCAGCGACGACGAAGCGTCGCTGGCGCTGGGCGGGCACTCGGTGGCTTCGGGGGCCGACAGCGTGGCGCTGGGTACCGAGAGCGCGGCCTACGGCGCAGGCTCGATCGCCAACGACGACAACAGCACGGCGCTGGGTGCCGGCAGCCAGGCATACGGCATCGGTGCTGCGGCCATGGGCAGTCAGTCCGTGGCCAATGCCGATTACGCCGTGGCCAGTGGTTATGGCGCCCTGGCATCGGGTAGCAACAGCCTGGCCAGTGGTGGATTCAGCCAGGCCAGCGGCGATTCGAGCACGGCTGTCGGCGGCCATCTTCACGTCGTCGATCCGGTGACGGGTGATGTCGTTCTGGAGGGCCAGACCATGGCCTCGGACGTGGGGGCCACGGCGTTGGGTGCAGGTGCGCAGGCCACCGGATATCTGAGTACGGCGGCCGGTGCCCTGGCGTCGTCGTCCGCCATCCAGTCGACCGCTGTCGGCTACAGCAGCGAAGCCTCCGCGAAGGCGTCGACCGCCGTGGGCGGTTTCAGCACGGCCACGACGGATTTCGCCACGGCGCTCGGTTACGGCGCGGCCGCGACTGGCAGGAGCACGGTCGCTGTTGGTGGCGATGCCATCGCCTCGGGTCTGGAAAGCACGGCTGTCGGCACCAATGCGCGGGCTGATGCCGATGCCAGCACGGCATTGGGCCGCACGGCCTGGGCGACCGCGGACAATACGGTCGCCATCGGGCATTACTCGACGGCCAGTGAGGTTGGCGGCAGTGCGTTCGGTCAGTATGCCTACGTCGGTGCCAAGGAAGGTACGGCGCTTGGACACCATGCGCGTGCGGAAGCGGCTGACAGTGTCGCCATCGGCGCCAACTCCGTGGCTGATCGGGAAAGCACGGTGTCGGTGGGTGGGGCCTATATCGGAGACGGCAATCGACAGACTCGCCAGGTCACCCAGGTGGCTGCCGGCACCGAGGATACCGACGCGGTCAACGTGGCCCAGCTGAAGGCCTTGAAGGGCGAACTGGGCGAGCTGGCCGTAAGCTACGACGATGTCGGCGAGTCCATGGTCACTCTCGGCGGAGACAATGGCACTGTCCTGGCGAATGTGGCAGCGGGCACTGCCGCAGGTGAGGCTGTCAATGTCGAGCAGTTGCAGTCGCTTGCTGCAAGCATCGGCGGCGGCATCTCGATGGGATCGGATGGACTGATCGGTACGCCGAACTTCGCCATCCAGGGCAGTAGTTACTTCAATGTCGGCGATGCGCTGGGTGCGCTCGATGGTGTGCTCAGTGGTGCGCTCGACGGCATCAGTGCACTGGACGATCGCGTTGGCGAGCTCGAGCAGGGCGCAGGCCCCGGCAAGGGCCACGGAAACGGCAATGGTCACGGCCACGTAGCTGTCGCTGGCATCGACATCAGTACCGATATCAGTACAGGCAAGGGCTTGGCGATCGGCGACGGCGCTCACGCTGAAGATGGTCGCGACACCGCCATTGGCAGCGGCGCGCACATTGCCGCCGATGGCAGCACCGCGATCGGCGCCAATGCGCAAGTCACCGATGCGCTGGCCACCAACTCGGTTGCCGTCGGTGCCGACAGCACCGTGTCGCATGCCTCGGGTACGGCGGTAGGTCAGGCCAGCAGCGTGGATGCTGTCAACGGCACGGCGATCGGCAATGGCGCCAGCGTGCAAGGGGGGGCAGAGGGCGCGGTGGCGTTGGGCCAGGGCTCGGTGGCGGATCGGGCCAACACGGTGTCGGTGGGCACGGCGAGCAACAATCGCCAGATCACCAACGTCGCGGCAGGCACGCAGGCCACCGATGCGGCCAACGTCGGCCAGGTGCAGGAAGCGCTGATCACGGCCAAGGACTACTCCGACGCCAATGCCGCGGACACCCTGAAGAAGGCCAATGCCTATACCGACAGCAAGCTCAGCGGCTTTGTCAGCGAGAGCGATCTCGGCTCGCTGCGCAACGAGGTGAACGGCAAGTTCCACGCCGTCAACCAGCGTCTGAGCCGGGTCGGTGCGATGGGTGCGGCGATGTCGCAGATGGCCTTCAGTACCCAGGGCATCGACACCGACAACCGTCTGGGCGTGGGCGTCGGTGGTTACCAGGGCGAGGCCGCGCTGTCGGTCGGTTACTCGCGCCGGTTGTCGCCGAAGGCCAACCTCACCTTCGGTGCGGCGGTCAGCGGTGACGAAACCTCCGGTGGCGTGGGTATCGGCATCGGCTGGTAAGTCTCGGCCGGAAGTGCAGCAACGAGCCGGCGCCCTTCACGGGGCGCCGGCTTTTTTGAATCGGGGAAGATAGTCGGGGGAAATCGAGGCATGGTGTGCCGTCGCGGCGGCTCCTCTGGTACCTCGCCCTTTTCCCTCCGTATGTGATACCTATGGCGTTTGCCGTTGCGCCATGAAGCTTTGACGGTATCCGTGTGTGGTGGAATCGAGTGGGGTATGAGGATGTCGGCAGCGATGGATCCGGCAACAAGCGGGGGCAGCGTGGCGAGTGGAGATCGTGAAGCGGATGTCTGCGCCCTGCTGGTGGAGCGCGGACGCCTGAAAGACAGCGATCTGAGCCGTGCCCGCCGCCTGCATGGCGAGTCGGCCGAAGGCACCCTCACCACTTTGATGGCGCGGCTTGGACTGGTGTCCGAGCGTGACCTCGCCGAAGCCTGGGCTGAACTGTTGCAGGTGCCGCTGATGGCGGCCCGCGATGCGCCGGAACTGCCGCCGGCCGAACTGGAACTGTCGCTGCGTTTCCTCAAGCAGCAGCACGTGGTGCCGGTGAACGACGAAAAACACGGCCTGGCCCTGGTCGTGGCCGACCCGGCCGATCCCTACCCCCTGCAGGCGGTTGAGCTGGCTGCCGGACGCCCGGTGGCGCTGCGGGTGGGGCTGCGCTCGGAGATCGACGGGCTGATCGAGCGTTACTACGGCTCCGGTCGCTCGGCGATGGGCGCCATCGTGGAAAACCTCGACGGCAGTGCGGCGGAAGAGGACGACGTCGAGCACCTGCGTGACCTCGCCTCTGAAGCGCCGGTGATCCGGCTGGTCAACCTGATCCTGCAGCGTGCGGTGGAGCAGCGGGCTTCCGACGTGCACATCGAGCCGTTCGAGAACCGGCTGAAGGTGCGTTACCGCATCGACGGCGTGCTGCATGAGGTGGAAGCGCCGCCGTCGTCGTCGACTGCGGCGGTGATCTCGCGCGTGAAGATCATGGCGCGGCTGAACATCGCCGAGCGGCGGCTGCCGCAGGATGGCCGCATCCAGTTGCGGGTGCAGGGCAAGGAGCTGGACCTGCGCGTGTCGACCGTGCCGACCAGCTTCGGCGAGTCGGTGGTGATGCGTATCCTTGATCGCGAGTCGGTGGTGTTCGATTTCCCCACGCTGGGCTTCACCGACAGCTTCCAGTCGCGCTTCGTCGAAGTGCTGAACCGCCCGCACGGCATCCTGCTGGTCACCGGCCCGACCGGCTCGGGCAAGACCACCACGCTGTACACCGCGCTGTCGAAGATCAACAGCAGCGACGTGAAGATCATCACCGTCGAAGATCCGGTCGAATACCAGCTCGAAGGCATCAACCAGATCCAGGTGAAGCCGCAGATCGGACTGGATTTCTCCGGTGCGCTGCGCTCGATCATGCGCCAGGACCCGGACGTGATCATGATCGGCGAGATGCGCGACCTGGAAACCTGCCGCATCGCGATCCAGTCCGCGCTGACCGGCCATCTGGTGCTGTCCACCCTGCACACCAACTCCGCCGCCGGCGGCGTCACCCGCCTGCTCGACATGGGCGTGGAGGATTATCTGCTCGGCTCCACCATCAACGGTATCCTGGCGCAGCGGCTGGTACGCCGGCTCGACCCGGAAACCGCGATCCCCTACGAGGCACTGCCCGAGGTGATCGAACAGTTCGAGCTGCACAAGTACACCGACGAACGCCCGATCCGCCTGTGGAAACCCGGCACCAGCGCCGCCAACCCCAGCGGCTACCGCGGCCGCCGCGCGATCATGGAATTCCTGGTCATGAGCGACCCGCTGCGCCGCCTGGTGATGCAGCGTGCCAGCGAAGGCGAGATCGAGAAACAGGCCCGCGCCGAAGGCATGCGCACCATGTACGAAGACGGCATCGCCAAAGCCGTCGCCGGCATCACCACGCTGGAGGAGGTGCTGCGTGTTACGCAGGAGAGCTGAGAATAGGGAATGGGGAATAGGGAATAGGAAAAGCAAAGCGTCGCAAGGCCGAGGCTTTGGCTTTTGCTCTTCCGATTCCCTATTCCCTGTTCCCCATTCCCGGCTGGCGGAGCCAGCCCAATGAGCCAGTACACCTACAAAGCCGTCTCCGATGCCGGCGAGGTGCTGCAGGGCCGGATGGAGGCGGGCAGTGTCGAGGAGGTGATTGCGCGGCTGCAGGATCAGGGGCATACGCCGTTGCAGGCGGAGCCGGCGGATGGAACGAGTGGTGGCGGGCTGGCGGCGTGGTTCAAGCGCGGGCCGTTCAGCGGCGACCAGTTGGCGCAGTTCACCCACCAGTTGGCGACCCTGCTTGGTGCGGGCCAGCCGCTGGATCGCGCGCTGGGCATTCTGCTCGACCTGCCCGAGGGCGGGCATGCGAAGAAGCTGATCGAGCGCGTGCGTGACCGCGTGCGTGGCGGCAATACGCTGTCCTCGGCGCTGGATGAGGAGCACGGCGTGTTTCCGCGGCTCTACATCAGCCTGGTGCGTGCGGGCGAGGCCGGCGGTTCACTGGAAGAAACCCTGCGCCGGTTGGCCGATTACCTTGAACGCGCCCAGCAAATGCGCGGCAGCATCATCAACGCGCTGATCTACCCGGCGTTCCTGCTGGTCGGCGTGCTCGGTTCGCTGGTGCTGCTGCTGGCTTACGTGGTGCCGCAGTTCGTGCCGATCTTCGAGGACATGCAGGTGCCGGTGCCGTGGATCACCTCGGTGGTGCTGGCGGTGGGCAACGTGCTGCAGGCCTGGTGGTGGCTGATCCTGCTGGTGCTGGTCGGCGGCGCCCTGGTCTGGCGTGCGCGGTTGCGCGACCCGGCGGCACGGCTGGCCTGGCATGCGCGGCTGCTGAAACTGCGGGTGGTCGGGCCACTGCTGCTGAAGGTCGAAACCGCCCGCATCGCACGCACCCTGGGCACCTTGCTGAAAAACGGCGTGCCCCTGCTCGGCGCGCTGGCGATCGCCCGCCAGGTCACCGGCAACCGTGCGCTCGATGCTGCGCTGGAAGCGGCGCATGAACAGGTGAAGGGGGGCGCGGGGCTGAGTCTCGCGTTGAACCAGTCGAAGCTGTTTCCCCGGCTGGCGATGCAGATGGTGCAGGTCGGCGAGGAAGCCGGCCAGCTCGACATCATGCTGCTCAAGGTCGCCGATACTTTTGAACTTGAGTCGAAACGGGCGATCGATCGTTTGCTGGCCGCACTGGTGCCGGCGTTGACCATCGTGATGACCTTGATGGTGGGTGTGATCATGGCGGCAATCCTGCTGCCATTGCTCTCGCTTACAGGCAGTATCCAATAACTTGTTTCTCTTCAAACCGAGGTACACGTCAATGCAACAACGGCACACACGATCCACGACTGTCAGGCACCGGGTGGCCGGTTTCACTCTGTTGGAAATGCTGGCGGTCATTGCCTTGATCGGCATCATCGGCGTTGTCGTGGTGCCGTCGGTCCTCGACCGGCTGGACAAGGGCAAGTACGGCGCTGGCAAGGCCCAGTTGGCGTCGCTCAGTCAAAAGGTCGAAAACTATGCGTTGGACAACGGTGCGCCACCACAGCAGTTGCAGGATCTGGTGAGCAAGCCCAGTAATGCGCCGAACTGGCAGGGGCCTTATGCCAAGGAATCTGAACTGAAGGATCCCTGGAAACATGATTTCGGCTACCAGTCGCCCGGCGAACACGGCAGCTACGATCTGATTTTCTATGGTCGGGACGGCAAGCCCGGCGGTGAGGGCAACAATCAGGACGTGGGAAGCTGGCAGTAAGGCCATGTGGCTGGGAACAGGGAGCAGGGAATGGGGACTGGCAAGAGCCGGCGCAGAAGCCCGGTTCTCGCGACGCCCTGCTTTTCCCATTCCCTATTCCCCACTCCCCATTCCCGGGCGCGCAAAGCGCGCCAGCGGCTTCACCCTGCTGGAAATGCTGGCGGTGATCCTGCTGATCGGCATTGCGGTGGCGGCGGTGTCGGTGTCGGTAAGCCAGGGGTTGGCCAGTGCGCGGGTGCGGGCGGCCAGCAGCGAGCTGGCCGGCGCGTTGCGGGCCACCCGGGCGCAGGCCATCGTGCGCGGTGAGGAGATGTATTTCGACGTGGACACCCGCGCCAACAGCTATGACGGCGCCAAGCGGAAAAACGTGGCCCTGCCCAAGGGCCTGCGCATAAGCATCACCAGCGCCAAAGAAGACCAGCCCAACGCCCACACCGGCCGCATCCGCTTCTTCCCCGACGGCAGCTCCACCGGCGGCCGCATCACCCTGCAGAGCGGCCAGCGGCAATGGCACATCGAAGTGTCGTGGCTGACGGGGCAGGTGAGGGTGTCATGACGACAGGGAATGGGGAGTGGGGAATGGGGAATGGGAAAGGCCGGCAACTTGCTGCCGCGGGCTTCTTTTCGAAGCCACGCGTTGAATCAGGCGCGGGCGATGCTCTTCATTCCCCATTCCCCATTCCCCATTCCCTGCGGCGCTGTCGCGCCGCCGGCTTCAGCCTGCTGGAAGTCATTGCCGCGATCATGTTGCTGGCGATTGCGTTTGCGGCCCTGATGAAGGTGGCGGGGGCGTCGATGAATCTCAGCCACAACGCGGTCGAGCACAGTCAGGCGGCGATGCTGGCGCGCAGTGTGCTGGACAGTGCGTTCGTGGGTGAGCCGGTGACTCCGGGCCAGCGCATGGGCGAGGCAGAAGGCGGTTATCGCTGGACTCTCGATGTCACGCCCTGGACCGGCACCGGCCAGCCCGCCCCGGCTGGCCCGCTGCGCCTGTATCAGCTCGACCTTGAAGTGAGCTGGGGCCCGATGGCCCGCCCCCGCACCGCCCACTTCCGCACCCTGCGTCTGGCGGGAGCGCCATGAAGTCCGGCATTCGGCATTCGGGATTCGGGATTCGTGGAGCGGTGTGCGCTCAAGTCGTGGGCCGGCCTGCAGGCCTGCGGCGCCGTGCACCCCGCTTTGGCTCTTCCGATTCCCCATTCCCGATTCCCCATTCCCTGCAGCACCGTCACGCCACCGGTTTCACCCTGCTCGAAGTGCTGGCCGTGATGGCCTTGCTGGGCCTGTTGCTGCTGGGGGTTTTCTCGGGACTGCGTACGGCCACGCACAGCGTGCGTTCGGGCACGGCGACGATCGAGCGGATTGACCAGGTGCGTTCCGCGCAGCAGTTCCTGCGACGCGAGCTGGCGCAGACCCTGGCCCAGCCAATCGGCAAGGACAGCGAGGGCGGGCCGATCTATTTCGAGGGCAGTGCGCGGGAGATGAGTTATGTCGCGCCGTTGCCCGGCTATCTGGGCAAGCTGGGGCCGCAATTGCAGCATCTGCAATTGGTCGATGACGATGACGGCGGGATGCGGCTGGAGCTGAGCCTGGCTCTGCTGCCGCCTGACGGACAGCCACCGCAGGCGCTGGGTGACCCGCAGGTGTTGCTGGAGCATGTGAGTGATGGCGGCTTCGAGTATCGCGGCGAGGACCGGCAGGGCAATCCGCTGCCATGGTCGCCGGAGTGGGCCGACGGGCAACAGCTGCCGCAGCTGGTGCGGATCAGGCTGGAGATGCCGGGCAACGTGGCCTGGCTGCCGCTGGAAGTGCCGCTGCGGGTGGAGCCGATGCGGGGAGCGTCGCGGATGCTGCGCAGGGGCATGGGCCCGGGAGGTGCGCGATGAGCCGGTGGCGTCGCGATCAGCGCGGCGTGGCCCTGCTGCTGGTGTTGTGGGCCTGCACCCTGCTGGCGATCCTGCTGGGCGGCTACGCCGTGCTGGCGCGCACCGAAGGCCTGCAGGCGCGTTACCAGTTCGCGCAGGCACAGGCGCACTACGCGGCCGAAGCAGGGTTGATGCGTGCGATCTATGGCCTGCACGACCCGCAGACGAAACGGCGCTGGAGGGCGGATGGCCGGATCTATCCGTTCCATTTCGACAACGCCACGGTGCTGGTGTCGGCGATCGACGAGGGCGGCAAGGTCGATCTCAACACCGCGTCGGTACAGGTGCTGCAACGCCTGTTCGTGGCGGCGGGGCAGTCGCCCGAGGATGCCGGAAAACTGGCCGAGAACGTGATCGAGTGGCGCTCACCGCCGGGCATGGGCAATGACGAAGCCAGCCGGCGGGCGATCTACGCCGCTGCCGGGCGCGATTACGGTCCGCGCAGCGGGGCATTTGCCAGCGTCGAGGAGTTGCAGCTGGTTCTGGGCGTGACGCCGGAGCTGTACCGGATGCTGGCACCGCAGCTGACGATCTGGTCCGGCCGGCCGATTCCCGATGCGAATACGGCGCCGCCGCTGGCACTGGCCTCGATCCCGGGGCTGACGGATCGGCAGATGGAGATCATTCGTGCCGCACGCTTGCGGAATGCAAGTGATGCGGCTCTGGCCCTCGACGCGGGAACAACGCATAGTATCCGGTCCGAGGCGACGCTGGCCGACGGCACGCGCGCGATTCTGCGCGCCACGATTCGCCTGCAGGCGGGAGGGGCGCAACCGTATGCCGTGCTGCGCTGGCAAGAGGGAGAGGCGGAATGAATACGGCAACGCAGTCATTGCGGCCGTGGCTGGAACGTGTACGCCGCAGTTGGCGGGCTTCGCCGATGCCGGCGTTTTTCGGCTGGTGGGGAAGTGAGCTGCGCAACCTGCTGCCGCAGCGCTGGCGCGGCTGGTTCGGCAGTGGTGCGGACTGGCAACTGCTGCAATACGGCAACGCGCAGTGGCGCCTGTATCGCAGCGGTCGCGACGACATGCTGGCGGCCTGGGATGACGGTGATGCCACGCAGGGCCGGGCCACGCTGGAGGCTGCCCTGCGCGATGTCGACAGCGAGGACCGGCGGCTGGCGCTGCTGCTGCCGCCGGCTGCCGTGTTGCGGCGGACGCTGGCCCTGCCGCTGGCCGCCCGCGACAACCTGCGTCAGGTGATCGCCTTCGAGATGGATCGGCAAACCCCGTTCAGCATGGCGCAGGTCCATTACGCCGTGCGCGAGCTCGACACGCCGGCCGCTGCCGGTCGTTTCAACGTTGAACTGGTCGCTGTCACCCGCACCATGCTGGATCCGCTGCTGGCGCGCCTGCGCGAACAGGAAATCGTGATCGATGCGGTGGATCTGGCCGAGGGGCGTGGCCGGCTGGGCGTCAACCTGCTGCCGCCGGAGCAGATCCCGCATCGCGCCCGTCCACGTCGTCGGCTCAACCTGATCCTGGCCGCGGCCTGCGTGCTGTTGCTGGTGCTGTTGCTGGGGCAGTGGCGGCACAACCGGGAGGTGGCGCTGGCCGGGATGCAGACGGAGGTCGAGAGCATGCGCGACGAGGCACAGCAGGTCGCGTCGCTGCGCCAGCAATTGCAGGACAACGCCGGTGCCGCCGGCTTCCTGGCCCAGCGCAAGAAGAACACCGTCAGCGCGCTTGCCCTGTTGCAGGAGACCACGGCACGATTGCCGGACAGCGCGTGGCTGGAGCGCTTCAGCGTGGACAACACCGGGCGGATCGGTTTCCAGGGGCAGAGCCCGCAGGCGGCCAAGCTGCTCGATGCATTGAAGGATTCGAGCATGATCGTCGGCGTCGGCTTCCAGGGCAGCATCCAGCCCGATCCGGTCACCGGCAATGAGCGCTTTTACATGACCGCCCGCGTGAAACAGCCGACAGCCACTCCGGCCAAGGCAGCGGACGGCGGGGAGGCGCCATGAAGATGACGGCACTCAGCCCGCGTGACAGCCGCATCGCCGCGATCCTGCTGCTGTTGCTGGCCCTGCTGCTGGTTTATTTCGTGCTGCTGCACTGGTGGCTGGTGGCCCCGTTGAAACAGGTGGCCGGCGAGATGGACGACCTGCGCGACACGCACAGCCGCTACGCCGCCGCCATCGCCGAGAAGCCGGCGCTGCAGCAACGGCTGGCCACGCTTGGTGCCGGCCAGGAAGCCAGCAGCGCGTTTCTCGAAGCCACCGACCCGAATACCGCCGCCGCCGATCTGATGCAGCGCGTGGTCGACGTGGTCGGCAGCAACACTGGAAACCAGACCTGCGTGGTGAACCAGAAAATGCCGATGCCGAACCCGCCGGCGAAATCCGGTGAGCCGTACCGCAAGGTCGCGGTGAGCATCAGCCTCGGTTGCGACATGCAGCCGCTGGCCGCGGTGCTGCAGGCGCTGGAGCAGGGCACGCCTTATCTGTTCGTCGAGGATCTCAACATCTATCGCAATCCGGTTGCCGCGCAGCAGAACAAGGGCGCGCCGCTGGAAGTGCAGTTCACCCTTTCCGGTTATGTGCGCCCGGCGCGCGCGGAGCCGGCGGGCGCCGCGGGAGCCGCACCATGAACGCCGCCAACCAGCGTCAGCTGACACCGGTTCTGGTGCTGCTCGCGGTGCTGCTTGGCGCCGGCCTGCTGGCTTTGCTGATGGGCGTGGGCAGCAGCGCGAGCTGGGGTGCCGCGCGTGCGCCGGCAGCCCTGCCGCCGGCGGTCAATCCGGACAGCCTGCCGCAGCCGGTGCCGTTGCAGCAGTTCGCGCTGGTCTGGGAAAAGCCGCTGTTCAGCCCCGATCGCAAACCGGTCACGCGGGCCGTCGACGGCGGCAGCAGCATGGGCGACCTCGAACTGACCGGCATCATTCTCACGCCTGGCCTGCGCATGGTCCTGCTGCATGACCGCAAGGGCGACCGGGAACTGCGCCTGCGCGAAGGTGAATCACTGCCCGATGGCAGCGTGAGCCTGGTGCAGATCCAGCCGCGTTCGGCGGTGTTCGATTCGACCAGCGGGCGCACCGAACTGAAATTGCCGGCCGGGGCGCCGATCGATGCACCGCGCGCAAAGGGCGGTGAGCCGGGCGAACAACAGGCTGGCGAGTCACCGGATGCACCGCCGCCCCCACCGCCCCGACCGCCGCCATCCCCGGCTTCGCCAGAGCCCGCCAATGCGCCGGTGGTCATCGATCCGGCCGCCCGGGAGGCGGCCGAGCGGCTTCGCAAGAGCATCCAGAAACGTCGTGAGGCCCGCAACGCCGCGGCCAACCAAGGAGTACGCTGATCCATGTCCCGCACGCTTATCCAACAAGCCCTGCGTACTGCCGCGCTTGCCCTGGCCATCGGCCTGGCCGGCTGCGCCAGCCTGCCGCAGCCCCAGGATGACGGCGCGCTGCAGCGCGAAGCGATGGCCGGTGTGGGTGACCCGGTGCCGCAGCCGATGCCGCTGAATAACGGCGTCGACGGCAACGCGGACACGGCCAGCACCGCCGAGCTCAGTCGCGGCAGCGGCCAGTTCATCCGGCCCGGTGCCCTGACTACGCCGCGGCCCGCCGCCGCCGGTGACGGCGCGGTGACTTTCAACTTCGAGAACCAGCCGGTGCAGGCGGTGGTCAAGGCGATCCTCGGCGACCTGCTCAAGCACAACTACACCATCGTGCCCGGCGTCGAGGGCAACATCTCGTTCTCCACTGCCGAGCCGGTTGATGCCAGCCAGGCACTGCCGATCCTGGAGACGCTGCTGTCGTGGACCGGCAACGCCCTGGTCCAGCGCAACGGCAGCTACGTGGTGATGCCGCAGAAAGACGCGGTGGCCGGTAACCTGGTGCCCAGCCTCGGCGCGTCGGCGCCGCAGGGCGGCATGCAGGCGCGACTGTTCCCGTTGCGCTACATCTCGGCCACCGAGATGGAGAAGATGATCAAGCCGTTCGCGCGGCCCGATACGACCCTGCTGGTCGATCCGGCCCGCAACCTGCTGGTGATGGCCGGCACGCCGGAGGAGCTGGCCAACTACCAGAGCATGGTGCGCACCTTCGACGTCGACTGGCTGCGCGGCATGTCGGTCGGCGTGTTCAACCTGGAGTACGCCAACGTCGGCGAACTGATGCCCAAGCTCGACGGCATGTTCGGCCCGAAGGGCGATACGCCGCTGGCCGGCATGCTGCGCTTCATCCCGATCGAGCGCACCAATGCGCTGGTGGTGATCAGCACGCAGAGCGACTACCTGCAGGAGGTCGGCGACTGGATCGCCCGCATCGACCGCGGCGGCGGCAACGAGCCGCAGCTGTTCGTCTATGACGTGCGCAACATCAAGGCCTCCGATCTGGCGCGTTATCTGGCCAACATCTACACCGGCACCGGTGGCAATGGTGGTGCCAGTGCGGGCAGCAGCGACAGCAATGGTGGCGTCGGTCCCGGCCTCACCAGCAGCACGCTGGGCAGCGCCGACAACGCCAATGGCTCGACCAGCATGGGCAGCACGGCCGGCAGTTTCGGCAGCAATGGCAGCGATGGCTTCGGCGACAGCGGCATGGACGACGGCTTCGGCAATGGCAGCAGCGGCGGCCTGTCCGGTGGCGGTTTCGGCAGCAGTGCCGGCGGCTTCGGCAGCAACAGCGGCAACTCGGGTGGCCAGCAGTACAGCTCCAGCGATGGCAGCGTGCGGATCAGCTCGATCGACGGCAGCAACCAGTTGCTGGTGCGCTCGCGTCCGTCGCAGTGGGAGGAGATCAAGTCGGCCATCCACAAGCTCGACAACGTGCCGATGCAGGTGCAGATCGAGACGCGCATCCTGGAAGTGAGCCTCACCGGTGAATTCCAGTTCGGCGTGCAGTGGTATCTGGAAGGACTCACCGGCAGCACCGGCACGCCGGGCAGCAGGGATTTCAACGTGGGGCAACCCTACCGCCACCGCCAGATCGGCCTGGGCAGGGATGGCGTCAACTTCGGCGGCGAGCCGTTCTTCTACTCCTTCCTCAACAGCAACCTGCAGGTCGCCGTGCGCGCGATGGAGACCAGCGGCAACACCAAGACGCTGTCGGCGCCGTCGATGGTGGTGATGAACAATCAGCCGGCGATGATCCAGGTCGGTGACCGCATCCCGATCAACTCGACCAGCGTCAACGCCGGCATCGAAAGCACGACCAGCTACAGCCAGGTCAACTACATCAACACCGGCGTGATCCTCAACGTGCAGCCGCGGATCAATCCCGGTGGCCTGGTCTACATGGACATCAGCCAGGAGGTCAGCCAGGCCGACCGCAGCGCGGCGGCGGCCAACAACGGCAACCCGGCGATCCAGCAGCGCAAGCTGGCCACCCAGGTGGCGGTGCAGAGCGGGCAGACCGTGCTGCTCGGCGGCCTGATCCAGCAGGCCGAAGGCACCACCGATACCGGCATTCCCGGGCTCAACCGGATCCCGGTGCTTGGCCGTCTGTTCGGCAGCACCAACCGCAACCGCAACCGCACCGAACTGGTCGTGCTGATCACGCCGCGGGTGATCCGTGGCAGCGAGGACGCGCGCCAGATCACCGAGGACTACCAGAGCAAGTTCGAGTCGCTGGCGCCGCTGCGTCGTTCCGAAGGCGGCGCGGCAACACCGTAAGCTGCCTTCCCGTTTGCCGGGGGCCTTCACGCGGGTATCGTAGGGCGGGCACTGCCCGCCATGCAGTTCCACGTGCGGCGGGCAGTGCCCGCCCTACGCCGATTTCCTCGTTCCGTCGTATCCGTGTCGTTGCCCATTCCCGATTTTCCGATCACCCCGCTGCTGCCGCGGATCCGCACTTCGCTCTCGTCGCATCCGCGGCTGGTGCTGGAGGCGCCGCCCGGCGCGGGCAAGACGACCCAGGTGCCGCTGGCGCTGCTTGATGCCGATTGGCTGGAAGGGCGCCGCATCGTGATGCTGGAACCGCGTCGCATCGCGGCACGTGCCGCGGCGCAGTTCATGGCCGCCCAGCTCGGTGAAGCCGTGGGCGGGACGGTTGGCTACCGCATCCGCTTCGAGTCACGGATGGGGGCGTCCACCCGGATCGAAGTGGTCACCGAGGGCATCCTCACCCGGATGATCCAGGACGATCCGGAACTGCAGGGCATCGGCGCGATCGTGTTCGACGAATTCCACGAGCGCCATCTGGCCGGTGATCTCGGCGCCGCGCTGGCGCTGGAAGTGCAGGCCACGCTGCGACCTGATCTGCGCCTGCTGGTGATGTCGGCCACGCTGGATGGCGAGCGCATCACCCGCTGGCTGGATGCGCCGCGACTGACCAGTCCCGGCCGCAGCTTCCCGGTGCGCATCGAGCATCCGCCGGCACGCACCCAGGAAAGCCCGGAGCAGCATCTGGCCCGTGTCGCCGGGCTGGCACTGGCGGAAAACCCTGGCGACGTGCTGGTTTTCCTGCCGGGGCGCCGCGAGATCGCGCGGGCGCAGGCGTTGCTCAGTCAGATGGATGCGGAAACGGTCGAGATCCTGCCGTTGCATGGCGAGCTTTCGCTGGCCGACCAGCAACAGGCGCTGGCACCGGCCGAGCCCGGCATGCGCCGCATCGTGCTGGCCACCAACGTGGCCGAATCCAGCGTCACCTTGCCGGGCATCCGCACGGTGATCGACACCGGGCTGGCGCGCGAGCCGCGCTTTGATCCGAACACCGGCTTCACCCGATTGCAGACTGTCACCATCTCGCAAGCCTCGGCCGACCAGCGTGCCGGTCGTGCCGGCCGCGTAGCCGAGGGCACGGCTTACCGGCTGTGGCCGCAGAGCCGTCGGCTGGAGCTCTCGCGCACGGCGGAAATCGCCCAGGCCGAATTGTCCGGTCTGGCGCTGGAACTGGCAGCGTGGGGCAGTGCCGAACTGCCGTGGCTGGACCCGCCGCCCACCGGCGCACTGGCACAGGCACACGAGCTGCTGGCCGGTCTTGGCGCACTCGATGTCGATGGCCGCATCACCGCGCTGGGGCGACGCATACTTGAGCTGGGGGCCACGCCACGACTCGCCGCCGCCGCGCTGCGCGCACCGCCCGCGTTGCGGCCACTGGTGGCCGACCTGTTGGCCCTGATGGACGCGCGTTCACCGCTGCGTGGCGAGCAGTCGCGCAGCGACGATTTCCGCGCCCGCGTCGATGTCCTGCATGCGTGGCGCGATCGACGTTCGGCCGGCGTGCGCGGCAGCGCCGACAGCGGCGCGTTGGCCGCGATCGAGCAGGCTTCGAAAGGCTGGCGCCGGCGTCTGGACGTCCGCACCGCGGCCAGTGGCACGCCGGACAGCCACACGGTCGGCGACCTGTTGCTGCACGCCTTCCCCGATCGCATCGCCCATCGCGACGACGGCAATCCGCTGCGCTACACCCTGGCCAACGGCCGCGGCGCGCGCCTGCACGAAAACACCGCCCTGCTCGGCGAACCGTGGCTGGTGATGCTGGATCTGCGTCAGGAAGATCGCGACAGCCTGGTGCTGGCCGCCGCGCCGCTGGATCCGCGGGTGCTGGAACGCGACTGCGCCGACCGTTTCATCAACCAGCGCAGCCTGCGCTGGAACGAGCAACGCAACGCGGTGGAAGCCTTCGATGAGCGCCGCTTTGGTGCCATCGTGCTGGAACGTCGCAGCGTGCCGGTGCAACCGGAGGATGCACTGCCGGCCCTGCTCGCCGCGATTCGCAGCAAAGGGCTGGATGCGCTGCCCTGGAGTGCCAACGCACGGCGCCTGCGTGCGCGCATGCAGGCCTTGCACGCGTGGATGCCGGAAGCGGGACTGCCCGATGTTTCCGACGCCGCCTTGCTGGCCACGCTGGACGACTGGCTGGCACCGTATCTGCAGGGCAAGCACCGCCTCGACGCCGTCGATCCGGAAACCCTGTCGCAGGCATTGGCCACCCGCTTCGACTACGAGCAGCGTCGCCTGCTCGACGCACAGGCACCGGAAGGCCTCACCGTGCCCAGCGGCCAGCACCGCCGGCTGGAATACGCCGGTGGCGAACCGCCGGTACTGGCGGTGAAACTGCAGGAACTGTTCGGCCTGGCCGACACGCCGCGCGTCGGCGCTGGCCGCATCCCGGTCACCCTGCACCTGCTCTCGCCCGCCGGCCGCCCGATCCAGGTGACCCAGGACCTGAAAGGCTTCTGGGAACGCACCTACCCGGAGGTGAAAAAGGAATTGAAGGGCCGCTACCCGCGCCATCCCTGGCCCGACGATCCGTGGACCGCCATGCCGACGCATCGCGCCAAACCCCGCGGCACCTGAGCCGCTGGCCGGGCCCCGCCCGACATCGCGGAACCCGGTACCCCCGAAAGCCGCGGGCAGTGCCCGCCCCACGCGTGCGGCATCCAGCGTAGGTCGGGCACCGCCCGACATCGCGGAATCCGGTAGCCCCCGAAAGCCGCGGGCAGTGCCCGCCCTACGCGTGCGGCATCCAGCGTAGGTCGGGCACCGCCCGACATCGTGGAATCCGGCGTCACCCGAAAGCCGCGGGCAGTGCCCGCCCCGCGCGTGCGGCATCCAGCGTAGGTCGGGCCCCGCCCGACATCGTGGAATCCGGTAGCCCCCGAAAGCCGCGGGCGATGCCCGCCCCACGCGTGCGGCATCCGGCGTAGGTCGGGCACCGCCCGACATCGCGGAATCCGGTAACCCCCGAAAGCCGCGGGCAGTGCCCGCCCTACGCGTGCGGCATCCAGCGTAGGTCGGGCACCGCCCGACATCGTGGAATCCGGCGTCACCCGAAAGCCGCGGGCAGTGCCCGCCCTACGCGTGCGGCATCCAGCGTAGGTCGGGCCCCGCCCGACATCGTGGAATCCGGTAGCCCCCGAAAGCCGCGGGCGATGCCCGCCCCACGCGTGCGGCATCCGGCGTAGGTCGGGCACCGCCCGACATCGCGGAATCCGGTAACCCCCGAAAGCCGCAGGCGATGCCCGCCCTACGCGTGCGGCATCCGGCGTAGGTCGGGCACTGCCCGACATCGCGGAATCCGGTACCCCTGAAAGCCGCGGGCAGTACCCGCCCCGCGCGTGCGGCATCCAGCGTAGGTCGGGCCCCGCCCGACATCGCGGAATCCGGTAGCCCCCGAAAGCCGCGGGCAGTGCCCGCCCTACGTGTGCGGCATCCGGCGTAGGTCGGGCCCCGCCCGACATCGCGGAATCCGGTAACCCCCGAAAGCCGCGGGCAGTGCCCGCCCTACGCGTGCGGCATCCGGCGTAGGTCGGGCACCGCCCGACATCGTGGAATCCGGTAGCCCCCGAAAGCCGCGGGCAGTGCCCGCCCTACGCGTGCGGCATCCGGCGTAGGTCGGGCACTGCCCGACATCGTGGAATCCGGTAGCCCCCGAAAGCCGCGGGCAGTGCCCGCCCTACGTGTGCAGCACCGCGGTCGGTGCTCGCGGTGCCCGCTCATGCGACCATAGGCGGATGACTCAGGCAGCCGCACCCCGACTGGCGATCATCGGCGGCGGTCCGGCGGGGCTGATGGCGGCCGAGGCCGCGTGTGCCGCTGGCGTGGCGGTGGATCTTTACGACGCCAAGGGCTCGGTCGGACGGAAATTCCTGCTCGCCGGCAAGGGCGGCTTGAATCTCACCCATGGCGAGCCCCGCGAGCGATTCGTCGAACGGTATGGCGGGCGCCGCGACGAGGTCACGCGCTGGTTGCAGGCATTCGATGCCGATGCCCTGCGTGACTGGGCACGAGGTCTGGGCGTGGACACCTTTGTCGGCAGTTCCGGCCGGGTTTTTCCGCAGGACATGAAGGCGGCGCCGCTGCTGCGCGGCTGGCTGCGGCGGCTGCGCGAATCCGGCGTGGTTTTTCACGTGCATCACCGTTGGCTGGGCTGGCAGGCTGATGGCGGTTTGTGTTTCGCCACGCCGGAAGGCGAGCGCGTGGTGCACGCCGCGGCGACCGTGCTGGCGCTGGGCGGCGGCAGCTGGCCGCAGCTGGGTTCCGATGCGGCGTGGGTGCCGTTGCTGCGGCAGGCGGGGGTGGAACTGGCACCACTGCAGCCGGCCAATTGCGGTTTCGAGGTGGCGTGGAGCGAGCACCTTTCCAGCCGCTTCGCCGGCGCTCCGTTGAAACCGGTGGTGGCGCACTGGACCGGTCGCGACGGCGTGCCGCGTTCGCGCCAGGGCGAATTCGTGCTCAGCGAATACGGCATCGAGGGCAGCCTGGTCTACGCGATCGGTGCCGAACTGCGCGAGCAGATCGCCGTGCACGGCGAGGCGGTGCTTGAGCTGGATCTGGTGCCCGGCCATGCCGCGTCAAAACTCGCCGGACGTCTGGCGGCACCGCGCGGCAAGCACAGCATGGGCGACTGGCTGCGCCGTCGCGCGGGGCTGGATGCGGCCAAGTGCGCGCTGGTGTTCGAGCTGGTCGACAAATCCGTTCTGGCGGATCCGGCCGTCTTGGCGACGCGGTTGAAAGCCCTGCCGCTGCGCCTGCGCGCGCCGCGTCCGGTCGCCGAGGCGATCAGCACCGCTGGCGGCGTACGTCTGGAAGCGCTGGACGAAGCGTTGATGCTGCGCGGCCTGCCGGGCGTGTTCTGCGCCGGCGAGATGCTGGACTGGGAAGCCCCCACCGGCGGCTATCTGCTCACCGCCTGCTTCGCCAGCGGCCTGCTGGCCGGGCGCGGTGCGGCAGCCTGGTTGAACGTTCAGGCCGGCTGAGCGGGAGCCGGCTTCACGTTTTCCGTGAGGATGCCCTGCTGGGTGTCGCGCAGCACCTGCGGCATGCGCAGCGAGACGAAGTCGATGAAGCTGCGCAGCGCCGGGGTGAGGCCGTGCCGCGAGGGATACACCGCATGCACGTTTCCCGGCGGCGGCGACCAGTCCGGCAGCAGCGGCACCAGCCGCCCTTCGGCCACCGGGCCGTGGCAGACGAAACGGGGCAACTGGGCCATGCCGATGCCACCGATCACCGCCTGGTAGAGCACCTGCAAGTCATCGCTGACCAGGCTGGGGTGGTGTTCGATCTGCCGGGTGCGGCCATCGCTGGCCTGCAGGTGGTAGAAATGGCGGCCGTCACCGCTGATCACGCCGACACTGGGCAGGCGCTTGAGGTCCGCCGGCAGGGTCGGATGACCCACCCGCTGCAGCAGTTCGGGACTGGCCACCAGCATGTGCGGGTCCATGCCGTAGCTGCGCATGACCAGGCTGGAATCCTTGACCGAGTCGCGTACCCGGAAGGCGATGTCGTAGCCGCCGGCAATCACGTCGGCCTGGTGGTGGCAGATGTCCAGATCCACCTGCACATCAGGATGGACCTTCAGGAAGTCGACCAGCACCGGTGCCAGCAGCAACTGCGCGAACAGCACCGGGCAGGCCACGTGGATGCGTCCGCGCGGTGTGGCCTGTGCCTCGTCGATCACCCGCTGGGTATCTTCGGCGGCGGCCAGCAGCACGCGGCATTGTTCGTAATAGCGGCGGCCGATCTCGCTGACGTGGGAACGGCGCGTGGTGCGCTGGATCAGGCGCACGCCGAGGCTGCTTTCCAACCGCGCCACGCGGAAACTGAGTTGCGACTTGGCCACGCCAAGCGACTTGCTGGCGGCGGTGAACGAGCCCAGTTCCACCACTTGCACGAAGTAATAGATGTCGGTGAGATCCTGCACGGCATGTCCTTGCGCGGTATCCCGCAGGCTAGCGCAGAGCCGCACAATGTCTTGCTGCAATGCGCAATCAGATGTGATTGTTCGCTGATCATGGACATTAATCACAACGCTGAAAGGCTTATCAAGCCTTTGCGTGAGAGGGAATACTGTTCGGGGACATGACCGGATTGTGCAGGGGGCGCATGCCGGGCGGGGGTTGTCCGGGGACTTTTGATTCACGCTAGCCAAGGGGCTTCAAGCCATGCGTGCATTCTTGCTGTTTGTTGTGGTCTCGACCTGCATGGCGCTGGGTATCGGCGGCGTATTGCTGGGTTCCTCTGATGTGCAGGCCCAGCAGGCGGCGACAGGCACCAGTGCGGAGGATGCCACCCATGCACCTTCCAGCGGGCTGAGCCAGAGCGATATCGCGAGGATGCTGCCGGCCACCGACATGGGCGCGGGCAGTGCTTTGCCGCCGGGTCATCCATCCATGTCACCGGCTGCCGATGGCGGGGTCGGTACTGCGACCTCGTTCGATGCGGCCTCGATTCCCGCCAATTCACTGGCGCCGGACGCCGATCCGGTCGGTGCGAAAACCTGTGTGGCCTGCCATTCGCAGGAAAACATCCAGGCTTCGCACTCGCTGCACGTGGCTTCGTTCCGTGCCGGCGCCGCCAACAGTGGTCCGCAGGCGGCCTGCGAGAGCTGCCATGGCCCGGGTTCCGAACATGCCAAGGATCCCACCGCGCCCGGTTCGATCATCGGCTTCACCCATGATGCGGCCACATCGCCGCAGGAGCAGGCCGGCGTCTGCCTGAGCTGCCATGAGGGCGGCGCACGCCAGCACTGGATCGGTTCAATCCACCAGACCCGCGACCTGTCCTGCACCGACTGCCACAACCCGATGGCCAAGCTGTCGCCCGAGGGCGTGCTGGCCAAGTCGTCGATCAACGAAGTCTGCGCCAGCTGCCATCAGGACATCCGCGCCAAGTTCAACCGTCGCTCGCACATGCCGCTGCCGGAAGGGCAGATGGCCTGCACCGACTGCCACAACCCGCACGGCTCGATCACCAAGCCGCTGCTGAAGACCGACACGGTCAACGAGACCTGCTACAGCTGCCACGCCGAGAAGCGCGGCCCGTTCCTGTTCGAGCACGCGCCGGTGCGCTCCAACTGCCTCAACTGCCACGACGTGCACGGCTCCAACCAGCAGACCCTGCTGGTCGCGCCGATCCCGATGCTGTGCCAGCAGTGCCACACCATGACGCGGCATCCGAACGACATGCAGAGCGCGGCGAACCTGGGCACCGGGCCGGCGCCGGATGAGCGGCTGATGGGTCGCGGTTGCCTGACCTGCCACAGCAATATCCACGGGTCGAACAATCCTTCCGGGCCGAAGTTCCACAAGTGACGGAGGCGGACGATGACTGCGATGAAAGGAAAGCGCACGATACCGGCCACCCTGCTGGCGGCGGGACTGCTGTTGGGTCTGTCCGGATGGAGCGACGCCAGCGCCGGTGACACCAGCGCTACCATGCGCGTGGGCGACATGCAGTACGGCAACGGCCTGGACCTGCGTGGCTGGACGCCGATGCTGCATCCGACCGACCCGGACGGCATGTCCCTGCTGCATCCCGGCATGTTGCGCACACCAACCGGGATGCTTTATCCGTATCCGCAGGCGGTGCCTGACGAGCGTCAGTTGGGCTCGGGCGACTGGACCTGGAGCGGCCTGCTGGAACTGGGCTACCTGCACGTCGGTGGTGACCGCAACGCGCAGTATTTCCGCCAGTACGACGACTGGAAGAGCGGTGCGGTGCTGGGCCTGCTGGCACTCGATTTCAACAACCGCAAGACCGGCAGCTACGTGGATTTCCGCGGCAGCCGGGTCAGCGGCAACGACCAGTTCTACCGGCTGCGTGCCGGCCGCTACGGCCACTACCGGATCGACGGTTTCTATCGCGACATGCCGCATGCGGTGGCCACCAACGCCTATCCGCTGTGGGATGGTGTAGGCAGCACCAGTCTGACCCTGCCGGCACCACTGGTGCCTGGCGCCAGCACGCCGGCCCAGGCAGCCGCTGCCGTGGCAGCGGCACCGCGCCGGCAGATCGGCTTGGTGCGCACCCGCACCGGACTGGGCTACGAGGGCGTGCTGTACCGCAACTGGATCGGCTCGGCTTCGATCACCAATGAGAAGCGCACCGGCACCCGCCTGTGGGGCGGCTCGATGTTCTTCAACTTCCCGTTCCCCGACAACGGCGGTGCGCTGGAAACCGTGCGGCCGATCGATTTCCGCACCACCGACGTCAACCTCAGCGTGCGCAACGTCGGCAAGCTGTGGCACTTCCTCGCCACCTACAACGGCTCGTTCTTCCGCAATCACAAGGACCGCCTGGACTTCGAGAGCCCGTTCGGCCTGTGGAACGTGGTCGGCACGCCGCAGGTGGCCGACATCAAGTACGGCCAGTTCTCGCTGGAGCCGGACAACGACTACCACAACATCCGGCTGGACCTGTCGCGCAAGCTGAAAGGCAATGGCCAGTTCTCCATTGCCGGGGCCTGGGGCACGATGCGCCAGAACGACGCCTTGCTGCCGCCCACCACCTGTACCGGTACGGCCGGCATCTTCATCGCACCGCCGGCGGATTACACCTTCCAGTGCGCCAACTGGAACACGCCTGCCGCGCTGTCGCAGAGGAGCGCCAACGCCCGCATCGACACCGGCCTGCTTGATGCCCGCGTCAGCTTCCGGCCCACGCCGAACTTCGGTTGGCATGCCAACCTGCGCTGGTACCGCGAGGACAACAAGACCCGTTACCTGGCCTACAACCCGCTCACCGGCCAGTACGGCTACATTTCCGAGAACGGCTCGCAGGGCAGCATCGTGCCGGGTGAAACCGGCATCTTCGATCCGAACAACCCGCTGTACCAGTCCTACATGGTCAGCGTGCGCAACGTGCCGTTCGGCTACACCGACACCACTTTCGAATTGGGTACCGACTGGCAGATCGGTCGCAAGACCTCGCTCGGTGTCACTTACACCTGGGACCACAACCAGCCCAAGTACCGCGAGCGCAAGCGCGTGGACGACCAGCGCATCAAGTTCGACTGGGTCAGCCGCGACGTGATCGGCGCCACCGTGCGGCTGAGTTGGGAGTACGCCAAGCGCGACGGCGACAGGTACGACTACGATCCGTACCGGCACTTCTTCTCCGAGTCGCTGCCCGGCTTCGTCGACCCGGCCACCGGGCTGGCCGCGCACACCGTCGCCGACATGCGCAAGTACGACCTGTCCGACCGCACCGAGAGCAAGGCGCGCGCCATCATCACCTATCCCTGGGGTGACTCGGCCACGCTTTCGGCCACCTTCTACGGCAATCGCGACAGCTACGACGCCGTGATCGGCCGGCAGGACACGCGCACCACCGGCACCACCGTGCAGTGGGACTGGCAGCCTTCGCCGGCGACCACCATGAACGCCTACTTCGGCGCGGAAAGCTCGCGCATGGGCATCGCCAACGTGGCCGACAACGAGGCGCTGATCGGTGCCGACATCGGTCAGACCGACGCCAATCTCGGCGGGCCGCTGTATCCGCTGGCCAACCGCTGGTGGACGTTTGATCGCGAGAGCAACCGCAACGCCGGCCTTGGCTTCAGCCATGACTTCGGCCGGGTGCGTTTCAACCTGAACTATGACTTCACCCAGTCGCTGGGGCGCGTCGGCTACGACTACGCCTCGCTGACCGCGCTGGCCTATCAGGGCCCCGACGCGGTAGCCGTGGTCGGTACCGGTTTTCCGGACAACAAGTACCGCACCAACGTGCTGGACATGGGCCTGAGTTTCCGCCTCAGCCCGAGCGTGGGCATGCGCCTGTTCGGTCGTTACCAGACCGGCGCGTTCAGCGACTGGCACTACGCCGGCTTCAACAACACGCTCAGCTATGACCACCGCATCTACACCGACAAGGGCGGCGAACTGCATTACAGCGCCAGCTTGGTCGGCGTCATGTTGAACCTGAAGCTGTGAGGAGCGCCGGCATGACGTATCGCACCCACCTGCTGCTTGCCGGCCTGCTGCTGACCGGCATCACCGTCAACGCCATCGCACAGGAAGCGCCGGCCGAGGCTGCTTCCGCTACCCGGACGGCGGTCCAGGATCTGCGTCGCATGCAGCCGATTGCCGGCGATGCCCAGGCCGGTGCGGCCAAGGCCACCGTGTGCGCGGCCTGCCACGGCGCGCAGGGCGTGGCGATTGCCCCCAACTTCCCCAACCTGGCCGGCCAGTCGGCAACCTATCTGTACATCCAGCTCAAGGAATTCCACGACGGCGGCCGCAATGATCCGGTGATGACCGGTCAGGCCGCCACGCTGAGCGACGAGGACATGCGCGACTTGGCCAGCTACTACGCTGCGATGGCGCCGAAACCGGCCGGTCAGGCCGATGCCGCTTCACGTGGCGCGCAGCTTTACCTGGCCGGTGATCCCGCCAAGGGCATCCCGCCATGCCAGGGCTGCCACGGCCCCGACGCCCTCGGTCCGAAACCGCACTACAGCAGTGCCCCGCAGCCGCCGTGGGCCACGTATCCGCACCTGCGCGGCCAATCGTCGATGTACGTCGCCAAGCAACTGGCCGACTTCAAGAGCGGCGCCCGCGCCGGCAGCACCAATGCCAAGGTAATGCAGGGCGTGGCGCAGACGCTGGATGACGACGACATGCAGGCGCTGTCGGGCTGGCTGTCGAGTTTCTGATCTGCCGGATTGTCTTTTGCGTCGGTGCCGTCAAAAAGACATCTTGCGGCGGCCCTGGGAACGGTCAAGCGGGCCAACTCAAGCGAGCACAAGATGCGCCGAACAGCAGTGGGTTTTCGCCGAAGTCATGGCTTTCAAATTTGTGATTTTCCCAGCCGAACGGATGCCGACTCGATTTTGCCCAAGGTATAGCTGCCGCCTCTCAGAAAAACACATGGCCTTGGGTAGTTGGCGAGAATGTGTTGCGGTACCGATCCGTGGAAAGTGACGTACTTGCCTGCAACCGAGAAGTCAAATTCAGAAGCGGGTCGTTCGGCGACATAAGGCTGAATGGGAAACTGCCTTCGGCTGTTTTCGCAATCGACCAGCACGATTGAGAAGTAGATCTCGCGATCCTTGATCACCTTTGCGTCACTCGATCGGAGCGTGACTTCAACGCTCGCCGCCTCACCCCCCTCCTTGATATGCGTCGCAATCAAGTCGGGGTGTAATGCGCAACTTGACATCGCAGCAAGTGTGACCCCAAGCAGTGGGTACTTTGCTGCCTTCATGGTGTTTCCATCTGCTTTTGATACGAGGCGTCAATCTTCATTTGAGCGCCACTATTCAAAATCATTGATGGGAATTCACCGTGATTAGTGTCGAACGTTTGAGAGTTTGCGCCGGTGGTCGCTGTCGAACCGAAGATTTTCCTGCCAGCACTGGCAACCGTATCTGACCGGTTGCGGTGCGATGGAGCGGCTTGCACGTTTGTCCATGTCTAGGCAAAGTAACTGTCAGATTAAAGCAATGGCGATGGAGAAGCCTGCGTAGTGCGTGGACTTTTTATTATATCGTTGATTCCATCCGTCGGCATGAAGACGTGCTCTGAAATTTTCCTTCGGCTTGCAAATTCGGTTGACACTACAATCGATTTTGGTTTTCTCTGCATCTTGAATGCGGCGGATGTTGGTCGTTTGCCGATGGCATGGGTGGTTGTGTGAGTGGATGGCAAATGAATCATCTATTGGTTGGGTCTTCTTGCCCTTATTTCATTCCACTTTAAATCGCAAATATAGAATCCATGCAAAAAAGCAAAAAAATAATATTTCCATTACTACTTGCGCGATGGGTTTTTTTCTTTTTATTAGTGCCATTAATCTGCTTATGGAGAAAAAAATTATAGCCAGCAATGCTGGCATGAGAAATTGAGTAGGGGGTGAGTCATCGGAAGCCAATGGAGGAATTAAGAAAAATAGCGAAGATCCAAAAAAAAACAACTCCATGAGGCTCCAGGCGAGCTCACGAAAAGCATCTTTTAGGTGAATTTTTTTCATTTATCATATCCAGTTGAGTGTAAGTATATGATCAATCTCTGTCTTTAGTGCGAATAACTGGTCTGTCAAGAACTGCTGGGGTCGAGCTTGTATTGCTTTTGCCTCGATTTTCTCCTCCGTGAGAGGATGGGTCGTTGGCTGGCAGGTCCTTGTAACCGGTTGTTGGCCCCGTAGGGTCTGCCGCGGCACCATTGGCTTCGGCCCATCTAGAGAATCCTGATGCCAAGCTTTCACCTTTTTCCAGGCTTTCAGCAAAATTGATGCCTGCATCATTACTTGGAAGGTCTTCCTGAGAAAATCCACTTCTGTAGTCATCGCCCCACTCTGTAATCCATTGGTTAATCTCATTACCGAATCCAAGAGCTCTTACTACAAAACTAGGCGTTCCCTCTGATACCATTCTGGCTGCTTCAGCAAAATGTCTGATATCAATCCATCCAAATTTTTCCGTATAAAAGTATCTATTTTTGTTTCCGCTATGGGAATTTCGAAGATCTGCAAGATTGCCTTTTTGAAGCGCGTTATAAACATGGAGCGACCCAGTAACACCTGCTTTATTTGGAGCTAGACCATCGGGGTCATTAAAGCTCGGCGGGTTGTTGTAAGCATAGGTATATCTGCTGAAATGACGTAAATCTCCGCTATACACTGTTACCGGATCTACTGAGAGAAATCTCCCGCTCTGCGGATCCATATACCTCTGTTGCATGTAAACGAATCCGCTCTCTGCGTCATTTACATGTCCCGTATATCCCGTAGGTCCTTCCGGTGGCGTACCCAGCACCTGCGTTCCATACGGCGCGTAGTCGTATGTCTCCACGATATTGCCCTGTGCGTCGGCCTTGGCCAGCACGGTGCCCTGAGGATCGGTGTAGTAGTAGGACTTCGTGCTGGTTTGCGCCATGGCTACGCATGACCACAGAGTCAGCCATGCTGCTGCCACCCTGATGATCGACCTTTTCATCGTCTCTGCTCCTTCAGTTGTAGATTGCGGTCGGCGAGATGGCCGCGCTGTAAGCCGAGCAACCCCTTGCGTTACAGGCTCTGACCGTGGTTGCCCGATATGCCTGGCGGCGGCGCCGACGGCGTACTGACGGTCTTGGTATTCACGTCCCGATATCCTTGCAGTACTTAAAGGTGTAGCTCATTGCCTCGGCTGTAACACGGGGTACCGTGATGACCTTGGAACTGCTCCATGCCCTGCAGACACCCGCATTGCATGCCTGCACCTGACACCGTAGCTCCTGTTAGCCCTTGCTGCTGATCGCCTTGCTGGTCGCACAGCCGGTCGAAGCGTCGCTCAACTGCCGCTGCTCAGATGTGATCCACAACCATCGAACCATCTTCATTTTTCCTCCCCTCGGCCCATTGCAAGCTGTATCCAGTTCCCTGGCGCCTGCCTATCGGAACATCCCCTCACGCTAGTTCCGACGGTTTGTAGTGGCGTGAGCCGGATATAGCGGAAAATTCCAGTGGCGTCCACAGAAATAATTGAATTGATACGTGGTGGATAGCCTTTCAGGAAATGGAGTGCCTGTCGGTTCACCATGTGCATTGCAGGGAGGTTTGAGCCCCCTTGGGAGAATCATGCCTCCCGATTTGCAGACTGGAATGCGTCCGGGCCTCGCTCAGCCCTACTTCTCCACCAGCTTGATCTCGAACAGCTTCGGCCAGCTCTTGCCGGTGACGAACAGGCGCTTTCCGCTGGCGTCCCAGGCGATGCCGTTGAGCACGTCGTCGATCGGGTTGGGCAGGGTGCTGCTGTCGAACAGGCCGGTGAGGTCGATCCAGCCGACCACGTGGCCGCTGGCCGGGTCGATGCGGGCGATGCGTTCGGTCAGCCAGACGTTGGCGTAGATCTCGCCGTCGACCCATTCCAGTTCGTTGAGCTGGGGCACCGGCTGGCCGTCGGCGGTGACGCTGATGCGGCGGACTTCCTGCAGGGTTTCCGGATCGAGTACGCGCAGTTCGCTGCTGCCGTCGCTCATGTAGATGTGGCTGTCGTCGCGGGTCAGTCCCCAGCCTTCGCCGGAGTAACTGAAGCTGCCTTTCCGTTCGAGGCTGGCCAGGTCGTAGATGATGCCGGTCTGTTGCTGCCAGGTGAGCTGGATCAGGCGATCCTTCCAGTCGATGATGCCTTCGCCGAAGTAATGCGAGGGCAGGCGGTGGATCTGCACCACTTCGCCGCTGGCCAGATCCACCTTGCGCACGGTCGAGCGGCCGTTGTGGCCGGTGCTTTCGTAGATATGGCCATCCTTGAAGAACAGGCCCTCGGTGTAAGCGCGGGTGTCGTGCGGATAGGTGTTCACGACCTTGAAGCCGTAGACCGGGACTGCCGCGTGGGCGGCGGTGCTGCAGGCAAGCAGGAGGATGGCGAGGCAGGCGGGCCAGCGGGTCATCGAACGGGCTTCCGGTTGGGCGGGGTGCCTAGCCTAGCGAACGCACGCGGAAATTGCGGCCCTTGATCTTTCCCGCGCGCAGCCGTTCCAGTGCCTTGTTGGCCAGAGGTCGGCTGATCGCCACGTAGGCGCGGGTGGCGAACACGTCGATCTTGCCGACGTCCTTGGCCGCGAGCCCGGCATCACCGGTCAGTGCGCCGAGGATGTCGCCGGGGCGCAGTTTGTCCTGGCGGCCGGCGTCGATCACCAGCGTTTTCATCGGCGCCAAATGCAGGGTCTTGCCGCGTGGCGGAGTGATTTTCAGCGGTCGCCAGGGCAGCGGCGTGCCTTGCAACTCCTCGATGTTGGCTGCCTTGGGTAGTTCGCGCGGCGTGCACAGGGTGATCGCCAGCCCGGATTCACCGGCGCGGCCGGTGCGGCCGATGCGGTGGGTGTGGGTTTCCGGGTCGTGCGCGATGTCGTGGCTGATCACCAGCGGCAACGCGGTGATGTCCAGACCACGCGCGGCCACGTCGGTGGCGACCAGCACCGAGCAGCTGTGGTTGGCGAAGCGCACCAGCACCTCGTCGCGGTCGCGCTGTTCCATGTCGCCGTGCAGCGGCAGGGCGGAGAAACCGCGTTGATCGAGTTCCAGCGCCACCGCGTCGACATCGCGGCGCATGTTGCAGAACACCAGCGCCTGCTGGCCCGGTGCCGCGGCCAGCAGTTGCGCCAGCGCGTCGATCTTGCGGGCCGGTTCGACCTCATGGAAGCGCTGCTCGATGGCGGGGGCTTCGTCCGCCGGGACATCCACCGTCACCTCGACCGGGTTCTTCTGCACCCGCGCGCTCACCGCGCGGATGTCGTCCGGATAGGTGGCCGAGAACAGCAGCGTCTGGTGGTGTTTGGCAATGCGTCCGACGATGTCGTCGATGGCCTCGGAGAAGCCCATGTCGAGCATGCGATCGGCCTCGTCCAGCACCAGCACCTTGATGCCGCCGCCGTGCAGGCTGCCGCGCCGCAGGTGTTCCTGCACGCGCCCCGGCGTGCCCACCACGATGTGCGGATCGTGGCTCAGTGAGGCCAGCTGCGGCCCCAGCGGCATGCCGCCGCACAGGGTCAGCAGCTTCACGTTGGGGATATTGGCGGCCAGCTTGCGGATCGACTTGCTGACCTGGTCGGCAAGTTCACGGGTGGGACACAGCACCAGCGCCTGCAGCCGGATGGTCTCCACATCGAGCGCCTGCAGCAGGCCCAGCCCGAAGGCAGCGGTCTTGCCGCTGCCGGTCTGCGCCTGCGCGATCACGTCGCGGCCTTCCAGCATCGGCGGCAGGCTTTGCGCCTGCACCGGGGTCATGTCGGCGTAGCCGAGGGTCTCGACGCTGGCGAGCAGGGCGGGTTTGAGCGGGAGCGAGCTGAAGGAAGTCATGCGACATGATCGCATCGGAGAGCAGGGAATGGGGAATGGAGAGAAGGGAATCGGGGCAGGCGACTTGCATCCTTGCGCCGTGTCATCGACCCTGTAGAGCTGTCTTTTCAGTGATCGACGCCATGGACATCGTTTTCATCGAGGATCTGCGCATTGATGCCGTGATCGGCATCTACGACTGGGAGCGCCGCGTGCGGCAGACCTTGTCGCTGGATATCGAGATGGCCTTCGACAACACCGTGCCGGCGGCCAGCGACGACATCGCGCTGACCCTGAACTACAAGGACGTGTCCAAGCGGCTGATCAGTTACGTGGGCGAATCCAGCTTCGGCCTGGTCGAGACCCTGGCCGAACGTTGCGCCGCGATCATCCGCGAGGAGTTCGGCGTGGCGTGGGTGCGGCTGAAGCTGTCCAAGCCCGGCGCGGTGCGCGGCGCGAAGGCGGTGGGCGTGCGCATCGAGCGCGGCAGGCGCCCCGACTGACAGCCATGTGACTTCTGCGGTTGTGGCATGGATGCACTGCCGCCATCCTTGAAAGCCGGCCCTCAGCCGGCCGCGGTCGATGCCGCCCGTCCCTGCCCGCCACCGGTGCGGGCCCCGAGCCGACAGGAACCTGACGATGCAAGAGTTGCAACACTTGATGACCCTTCCCTGGATGCGCACGACACTGGGCATGCTGGCTTTGCTGCTGGTGGCCTGGCTGGCCGGTTGGCTGGCCAGACGGGTGCTGGTGCGCGTGATGGGCGTTGTCGCCAAACGCACTGCCTGGCAGTGGGACGACGCACTGGTCAGGCGGCGCACGTTCCTGTGGCTGGCGCGCTGCCTGCCGGTGCTGCTGATCCAGTTCGGCATCGTGCTGGTGCCGGGCGTGCCGGCGCGGATCGAGGCGTTGGTCGGCAGCGTGATGACCGCATTGCTGGTGTTGTTCGTGGTGATGGCGATCAACGCGGCCCTGTCGGCGATGGAGGATCTCTACCGCGCCACGCCGCGAGGCCAGCAGCGCTCGATCAAGGGTCTGGTGCAGCTGATCAAGCTGGGTCTGTTCGTGGTGGCTGCGCTGGTGATCATCGCGGCGCTCACCGGCCGGCATGTCGGCCTGCTGCTGTCCGGGGTCGGTGCGATGTCGGCGGTGATGATGCTGATCTTCAAGGACACCATCCTCGGTTTCGTTGCCGGGGTGCAGCTGTCCTCGAACGACATGCTGCGGGTCGGTGACTGGATCGAGATGCCGCAACTCAATGCCGACGGCGACGTGATCGACATCGCGCTGCACACGGTCAAGGTGCGCAACTGGGACAAGACCATCACCAGCATCCCGAGCTGGCGACTGATCAGCGATTCGTACAAGAACTGGCGCGGCATGCAGGAAACCGGCGGGCGGCGGATCAAGCGCGCGCTGTACATCGATGCGGCCAGTGTGCATTTCCTCGACGGCGAGGAAATGCAGCGCCTGTCCAAGCTGAGCCTGCTGGCCGACTACCTGCCGTCGAAGGAGCAGGAGGTGACGCAATGGAACCAGTCGCTGGGCGAGGCCGGCGAGGTGGCCGGCAACCGTCGCCGGCTGACCAACTTGGGCACGTTCCGCGCCTATGCGCAGGCCTATCTGGATCATCATCCGCGCATCCATCACGGCCTGTTCTGCCTGGTGCGCCAACTCGACAGCGGCCCGCAGGGCATCCCGTTGGAGCTGTACTGCTTTACTGCCAGCGTGGCCTGGGCCGATTACGAGAATGCCCAGGGCGACATCTTCGACCACCTGTTCGCTTTGCTGCCCGAGTTCGGACTGGCGCTGTACCAGCAGCCGTCGGGGCGCGATGTGCGTGCGGCGCTGACCGGCCCATCGCAGGCGGAGGCCGGCTGAGGCGATGGCACGCGTCTACCTGAGCCTCGGCTCCAATCTCGACCCGCGGCAGCACCTGTCCGCGGCAATCGCCGAGTTGCGCGAACGCTTCGGTGACATCACCGTGTCGCCGGCCTACCGCAGCCGTTCGGTGGGTTTCGATGGTGCCGATTTCGTGAACCTGGCAGTGGGACTGGATACCGATCTGGCGCCGCAGGTGCTGAACGACTGGCTGCATGCGCTGGAGGACCGGCACGGCCGGCGCCGCGACGTGCCGCGCTATTCCGACCGCACGCTGGATATCGACATCGTGTTCCACGGCACGCTGGTGTTCGATGGTCCCGGCCATCTGCAGATCCCGCGCAAGGAGTTGCAGCATGCCTTCGTGCTGCGGCCGATCGCCGACATCGCGCCGGATCTCCGCCATCCCGTGAGCGGTACCAGCATGGCCGATCTTTGGGCCGCCTTCCCGCAGCAGGACGAGCCGCTGCAGGTCGTGTCACTGGAACCTTCTCGGTAGGGCGGGCACTGTCCGTGGATGTCGCCCGCATGGGTTGTCGGGCGGTGCCCGACCTACGGGGGGAATGCCGTGCGCGCAAGGCGGGCACTGTCCGTGGATGTCGCCCGCATGGGTTGTCGGGCGGTGCCCGACCTACGGGGGAGTGCCGTGCGTGCAAGGCGGGCACTGCCTGTGGATGTCGCCCGCATGGGTTGTCGGGCGGTGCCCGACCTACGAGGGAGTGCCGTGCGTGCAAGGCGGGCACTGCCCGTGGATGTCGCCCGCATGGGTTGTCGGGCGGTGCCCGACCTACGGGGGAGTGCCGTGCGTGCAAGGCGGGTACTGCCCGTGGGTGTCGCCCGCACGCGTTGTCGGGCGGTGCCCGACCTACGGGGGAATGCCGTGCGCGCAAGGCGTGTGCGGCCTGCCTTGCGAGGGGTTTGGCGAATGATCAAGATGGGTCGTCAGTTTGGAGGAAACGGGAACCATGGCTGGAAAATTCACGCGCAGCTGGTCGTTGATGAAGGCGAGTGCGGCGGTGCTGCGTTCGGACAAGTCGCTGCTGTTGTTCCCGCTGCTGTCGGGCTTGTGCACGGTGTTGGTGGCGGCCAGTTTTCTGGTACCGGTCGGCGCCATGGTGGTCGGGCATGTCGATGCCGGTGGGGAAGCAGCGCGGGAGCTGCCACTGGCAGCCTGGCTGCTGATGTTCGCGTTCTATCTGGTGCAGTACTTCGTGATCGTGTTCTTCCAGGTCGCGCTGACCGGCTCGGCGTTGATGCACCTGCGTGGTGAATCGACCAGTGTGGGCGCGGGGCTGTCGCTGGCGCTGGGCAAGCTGCCGCAGATTTTCGGCTACGCGCTGATCGCCGCCACGGCAGGCCTGTTGCTGCGCATGCTGCAGGAACGGCTGGGGCTGATCGGGCGGCTGGTGGTCGGTTTCATCGGCCTGGCATGGACCGTGGCCACCTTCCTGGTGGCACCGATCCTGGCCAGCCAGGACGTGGGTCCGATTGATGCGGTCAAGCGCAGCGCGGAACTGCTCAAGCGCAGTTGGGGCGAGAATCTGATCGGCAACGGCGGCATCGGCCTGGTGTTCTCGCTGCTGATGGTGCTGGCGGTGTTGCTGGCCGGAGCACTGGTGGTCGGTGCGGTGGCGATGCAGTCGGTGGCGGCGGTCGTGCTGGCCGTGTTGGTGGCGGTGCTGGGACTGGCTTTGCTTGGCCTTGTCCAAGCCTCGCTGCAGGGCATCTACTCGGCGGCGCTGTACCGCTATGCGGAAGCCGGCGAGGCCAGCCCGGGCTTCGACCAGACGCTGCTGCAGCAGGCGTTTTCGCGCAAATCGCAGGTCGGACATTCCTAGACCGACAACGTGCGCCCACCGTCCACGCGGATGATCTGCCCGGTGACGAAGGGCGCATCGCGCAGCAGCCACAGCACCGCGCCGGCCACGTCTTCCGGGGCACCGGCCCGTTTCAGTGGCGTGCGGGCCAGCATCGCCTGCTGGTCATCGTATGGCTTGCCATCGCTGGGCCACATCACCGCCCCGGGGGCCACGCCGTTGACGCGGATTTCCGGACCGAGTTCCAGCGCCAGTGACCGGGTCATCGCCGCCAGCGCGGCCTTGGCCATGCCGTAGATGGCGTGTTCCGCCAGCGGGCGTTCGGCATAGATGTCGATCAGGTTGACGATGCCGCCGCGTGCTTTGCGCAGGGCCGGGATCGCTGCCTGACTGAGGAAGAACGGAGCCTGCGCGTTGGAGGCGAACAGTTCGTTCCATTGCGCCGCGGTGGCACTGCCCAGCGGAGTGGGGAAGAACGCCGAGGCGTTGTTGACCAGTGCATCGAGCCGGCCGAAGTGCGCCAGCAGGCGCTCGATCATCGTCGGCAGGGAGGCCAGTTCGGCCAGTTCGGCCTGCAACAGCAGGGTGCTGCCGTCGCGTTGCTGCTCCAGTTCCTCGGCCAGGGCGAGTGCGTCGTTGGCCGAATGGCGGTAGTGCAGCGCCAGATCGTAGCCGGCGGCGTGCAGGGTTCGCGCGATCACCGCGCCGACGCGGCGGCCGGCACCGGTGACCAGGGCGACGGGGCGATCGTGACGTGGCGGCATGTGATGACTCCTGCAGGCAACAGCGACCAGCTTGCCGCAAAAGCGGCCGGCGCGTCACCCGGGCGGTGCGCGGGTCAGTCCGGTTTGCCCCGTTTGCGCGTGGCCGTCTTGCGCGCTGCGCTGGCGACCTTGCGCGCCGCACCGGCCACGGCCTTGTCGACCAGCTGATCGACGACGCGCCGGCGCTGGCTGACAGGCGATGGTGTCGCTTCGTCGTCGCCATCGGTGGTGACTTCACCTTCGAACATGGCGATCGCGGTGGCCGCCACTTGTCCGGTGTCGTAGTAGGCGTATGCGCCCACGCCCAGTGCGCCGACCACCGGCAGCCAACGCGATACGCCCTTGCCCAGCGTGCGGCCGGTGATCTTGATGCCGACCTGCCGGGCCACCCGTTCGGCCATGGCCCAGGACATGCGCCGGAACACCAGCCGGTCGCCCATGCGCACCACCAGGTCGCGGAAGGCCTGTGCAGCGGTATGCCGGAACAGGCACCACATCATCTGCTCGCGGCCCAGCGTGGCGTGCTTGCCATAGGCGGCGGCGATGTCGCTGACCATCTGGCCCTGGATCTTCCAGATCGCCAGCAGCTCGGGCAGCAGGGTCAGCCAGCCCAATGGCCCCGGCGGTAACGCCAGCGAGCCGGCGGTGAGCGCGGCGCGCTGGGCGGCGCGGTTGGCCAGCCGGCGCGCCTCGTTGGCCGGGTCCTTGCTGTCACCGACCTTGCTGCCGGGCACCTGACTGACGAAATCCAGGATGGCCTCGGCGATCCGGCTCTGCGCGGCGGGGACTATGGTGGCGGGGACGTGCTTGCTGGATGGGCTCATGCGTGGGTCCGCGGACAGGTACCGCGGCAGTTTAGGTGCAAGGCGTGAAGTACGGCTCAATGTGGCCGGTTTCCGGTTGCACCGCTGTTCACGGCTTGCGCATACTCGCGGGATCGATTCGTGCGATCCCGCGATCGGGTACGTGCGGATTTGCTGACCGGGATCAAGGGAGGGAGGTCCATGGCAAATACGGAAAAGTCGCTTTGGCGCTCGGTGCGCAAGGAACAGTTCGAGAGTGGTGTCATCAAGGACGGCAAGCCCGCCGACGGGGTGCTCTATCCCGATTTTTACGCAAGAGAGCTGCCCAACAACGGTGGGCTGCGGCAGCCCGACGTGGAGCTGTACAAGGATGAGCATGGCGTGGAGTGGGTGAAGCCGGGAGGCGGCACGTCGCTGTTCGATGTCGCCAAAGTGTTCAAGGGCAAGAGTTGGCTTTCCTTCGAGATTCCCGAGGGGACCCTCGTGCCCGATTCCCTGATCGTTCGCTGTACTGGTTACAACGCGCGCTTCAAAGCGGATCACTACCAGATCGAGTGCAATGAAAAGCCGATGCGGATCGACACCTTCAAGGGTGCCCTGGACAATCTCGCCCGCAACGCGATTGCCAAGACGGTCGAGCTGGCATAACCCGTCTCATTGTGGAGAGAAAGCGTGTCTCACCTGGATGGAAGAACCCTGATGATGGCGGTGCAGGCGGTCGATGCGCAGATCCGCGCGCTTTCCGCGCAGATCGACCGGGCTGGCGAGGACGATGACGTCAGTGATCTGGAAGACGCCCTGTCCGGTTATGACCAGGCGGCCACGGCCTTGCGCGACGCCTATGAGATCGAGCGATTGGCATCCAGCAACCTGCCGCCATACGGGCAACTGGTAAAGGCGGACGGCCGGTCGTGACGCGGGCGGGGGACGGCGATCGGCTATTCTTCCCGCCTGCTGTCACGGATTCCCCCGCATGCCTTCCCGCCTCCCCGAGCCCGGCGCCGACGAGCGCGCCCATTCCGACCATCTGCTGCAACTGCTGCGCGAGCTGATCGCCTCGCACGGGCCGTTGCCGTTCTCGCAGTACATGGAGCGCTGCCTGTACGCGCCCGGCCTGGGCTATTACAGCGCGGGGCGCACCAAGTTCGGCGCGGCCGGTGATTTCGTCACCGCGCCGGAGCTGGGTTCGCTGTTCGCCGCCTGCGTGGCCAACGTGGCGCAGCCGGTGCTGGAGATGCTGGGCGACGAGGCGGATTTCCTGGAGCTGGGCGGCGGCAGTGGCGCATTTGCCGAGTCGGTACTGACCGCGATGGCGGCCACGGGCACGCTGCCGCGGCAATACCTGATCCTCGAACCCAGCGCCGATCTGCGCCAGCGCCAGCACGAGCGGCTGGCGGCGAATCTGCCGGCCGAACTGAATGCCCGCGTGCAGTGGCTGGATCGTCCGCCGGAAGAGGACTGGCGCGGCGTGCTGTTCGCCAACGAAGTGATCGATGCACTGCCGGCCACGCGTTTCGCGATGCGCCAGGGCGAGGTCTACGAGGAGCATGTCGCGCTGGACGGCAGCGGTGCGCTGGTGCGCGTCGATCGTCCTGCCGATGCGCTGGTGGCGGGAGCGGTCCGCCATGTCGAGCGCGACCTTGGCGTGGATTTCGCCGATGGCTACCGCTCGGAAATCCTGCCGCAACTGCCGTACTGGGTGCAGGCCGTGGCCGGTTCGCTGGCGGCCGGGCTGATGCTGTTCGTCGACTACGGTTACGTGCGCCGCGAGTTCTATCTGCCGGAGCGCGACGACGGCACCCTGATGGCGCATTACCGCCACCACGCGCACAACGATCCGCTGTACCTGCCGGGCCTCAACGACCTGACTGCCTCGGTCGATTTCACCGCGCTGGCCGAGGCCGGCAACAGCGCCGGTTTCGGCGTGGCCGCCTACCTGCCGCAGGCGCAGTTCCTGATCGGTGCCGGCCTGCAGCAGGCATTCGAAACGGCGCATGAGCAGGCTGTCGATGAGCACAGCCGCTATCGCCTGTCGCAGGAAGCCAAGCGGCTGATGCTGCCCGACCAGATGGGCGAACGCTTCCAGGCGATGCTGCTGGCCCGCGGCCTGGATGCCCTGCCGCTGCCGGCCGAGCTGCTGGCGGCGGATCAGGGAGCGCGACTGTAGGAGCGAGGAGAGAGAAGTGAGAGAAGAGCATGAGGCTGCAACGCCTTTACTCACTTCTCACTCCTCTGCACTCACTTCTCGTATCGCTTTGGTTCGTGCCTTCTGCATGGCCTCGCCGATGGCCGGGCCTTTCAGGCCCTGTGCCACGAACGGGGCAGCGGTGACGGCGGCGGCGGCGTCACGGGCGGCGCGCAGGTAGGCCGCTTGCGGGTAGTCGTCGTGTTCGTGGCCGAGGCGGCCGCGTGCGTCGGCTTCGCAGGCGGTGAGGAAGACATCCAGCCGCGACGGGCGGCGCAGTGCGTCGAGGGCACCCAGCAATTTCAGCACGGTGGCCGGTTTCAGCTCGAAAGCACGGTGCGCATTGAGGTGCTCGCGGCAGACCAGTTCGGCCAGCGCGGCGTGTTCGACGGGGACTTTCATGCGTTCGGCCAGCGCGCGCACGGGTGCCACGCCGCGCTGCTCATGGCCGATGTGGCGGGGCAGCACATCGGCTGGCGTCAATGCCTTGCCGAGGTCGTGCAGCAAGGCGCAAAAGCCGACCAGATCATCGCCCGGCGCCAGCTTTGCCGCCGCATCCAGCACCAGCTCGACATGGATGCCGCAGTCGATCTCCGGGTGATATTCGGCCCGCTGCGGCACGCCGTACAGCGCGTCGATCTCGGGAAACAGCACGGCCAGTGCACCGCAGTCGCGCAGCACGCGCAGGAAGGCTGAAGGCTGCGGCTCGCCCAGCGCCTTGCGCGTTTCCGCCCAGACCCGTTCGGGCACCAGATGGTCGACTTCGCCGTCGGCCACCATCTGCCGCATCAGCGCCATGGTTTCCTCGGCCACGGTGAAACCCAGCGAAGCGAAGCGGGCGGCAAAGCGCGCCACCCGCAGCACCCGCACCGGATCTTCGACGAAGGCCGGCGACACGTGGCGCAGCACGCGCGCTTCCAGATCACGCACGCCGCCGTAGGGATCGGTCAGCGTGCCGTCCGTGTCCTGCGCGATCGCGTTGATGGTCAGGTCGCGGCGGGCCAGATCCTGCTCCAGCGTCACCGTGGCATCGGCCTGGAACACGAAGCCGTGGTAGCCGCGGCCGGTCTTGCGTTCGGTCCGTGCCAGCGCGTATTCCTCGCCGGTATCCGGATGCAGGAATACCGGGAAATCCTTGCCCACCGGCTGATAGCCCAGCGCCAGCATGTCTTCGGGCAGGGCACCGACCACCACGTGGTCGTGGTCGATCACCGGACGATTCAACAACGCATCGCGGACCGCGCCGCCAACCAGATAAATGTGCATCCCCGGATGATGCCACGCACTACCCCGGAAAGACCTCCGGATGAAGCACCAGGAAGGTTCGGGGAAAGCGCGGCGTCCGCAAGCACGCAGGGCGGGCACCGCCCGCGCCGCGGAGTGGTGGTTGTGAAAAAACCGCGGGCTTTGAATCGCCCCGCCATTGCCACGATGCATGGATGCGTAGGGCGGGCACTGCCCGCGGCTTTTCCGCCAACCACCACTCCGCGACGCGGGCGGTGCCCGCCCTACGCTGCACGTGGCGAGTGAGGGATCAGCGTGGCGTATCTGTGGTGGCCGGGCAGGTGACTGCGCGCCGCGCATCACCGGCCATCGGCAGTGTCCAGGGCTGGCCGATCGGGTTCATGCGGTGGGACAGCGGTACCGCGTTGCCGTTGAGGCGCCAGTCGTAGATCAGGCTGAAAGCCATCACCCGTGCCACGTATTCGCGGGTTTCCTTGAACGGGATGGTGGCCACGAACAGGTCCGGCGGCAGCTGGTTGCGGGCATCCAGCCACTGGTCGACGCGGTTGGGGCCGGCGTTGTAGGCGGCGCTGGCCAGCCAGGGCGAGCCGTTGTAGCGCTCGGCCATGTGGGCGAGATAGCGCGTGCCCAGCGCGATGTTGGTGGCCGGGTCGTACAGGCTGTCGCCGCCGGCCCAGGGCAGGCCTTCGCGCCGTGCCACCTGCTCGGCGGTGGCGGGCAGCAATTGCATCAGGCCGCGGGCGTTGGCGCTGGAGCGGGCATCACTCATCCAGGCACTCTCGGCGCGCAGAATGCCGTAGGCCCAGGCCGGCTCGATGCCGGCGAGGCGGGCCTGCTGGACCAGACCGTCCTCGCTGGCCAGCGGGAAGCGCAGCTCGTACATGCGCAAGGCGTCGCCGCTGCTGAGGGTGAATACCGCGCGGTCGTACCAGCCTTGCCGGTTGGCGAGGGCGGCGGCGATCTGTTGTGTGGCCTGGCTGGTGCCTTGCAGTGCGCGCGTCCATTCGCGCCGGGCCAGCAGGGGCAGGCCGACGGCGTGCAGTTCGAAGGCACGGATCAGGCCGGGGCGAGCCAGCAACTGCCGTTCCAGCGCCGGATCGGTGGGGGCCGCCAGCGGGCAGATGGCGTAGGCCTGATTGAGCTGGTCGGCGGCGAGGAAGCCGAAGAATGTGGCCTGTGTGGCGAGGGGGCGGAACAGCGCCTGTGCTTCGTCGGCATGGCCCAGTGCGGCCAGTGCGCGAGCGTGGAAGTATTGCCATTCGCCATCCTGCTGCTGGCTGGCCGGCATGGCCTTGATGCCGGCCAGCACTTCGTTCCAGTCCTGCCGCGCCAGCGCCACGCGGACCCGCCATTCACGGGTGCTGTCCGATTGTGCGGTGGCGGGCAGGGCCAGCAGTCGCTGCAGCGAATCGTCTTCGAAATCGGTGGCGTGGAACAGCGCCAGTGCGTGCAGGATCTGTTCGCGCTGGGCGTTGCTGAGGCGGAAGCGCGGCTGCAGCTTCTGCCACGCCGCATCGGCACTGGCGGACTGGCGCCGGGCCAGCCGGCTGATGGCCAGGGTGACGGCCTGGCGATGGCGCGGGGTGTCGGGCCAATGGCTGGCATCGGCGGTGGCACTGGCCGGGTCACGCAATGCCTGGGCCAGTCGCCGTGCAGCATTGCGTTCACTGTCCGGCAATGATGCGGCCAGGCTGGCGACGGTGCCGGACTGGCCGGCATCGAGGGCACGGTCGATGCGCGTCCACAGGCGCGAGGCGGTCAGCAGTCCTTGTTCGCGTGCGGCATCGAGCACCGGATCGCAGGCGTTGGGCAGGTTCGGCCGGGTCCACAGCGTGGCGAGGTCGCGTTCGAAATCCAGGCGGGCGCCACCGGCCAGGCGGGCCTGCAGCGCATCGCAGCTCAGTGCATCGCCGAGGCCGGGCCGGTACATCGCAAGGAAATTGCTCCAGTCGTGCCGGCGGGCCAGTTCGCGCAGGTAGGCACGGCGCAGGTCGGCGGCGGGGATCCAGTCCGGGTATTGATCCAGATAGGCCTCCACGGTGGCGCGGTCCAGTTGCCGGATGTCGTGTTCCAGCGCGGCGGCCTGCAGGTACGGATACAGCGGATAGTCGCGCAGCGCGGCGGCCTGTTGCCGCCAGCCGTCGCCGCCTTGCCGGGCGGCGGCATAGGCCTGTTTGAAGGCGTTGCGTCGGGCATCGTTGCCGGTGTCGGCATGTGCCGACCAGGCCAGCAGCCAGCCGGCCAGCAGCAGGAAAAACAGGGAGGTGGGACGCAGTGAGCGGGCAAGAGACATCGGGGGTTCCGCGATCGATCCATTCGGCAGTGTAGTGGATGGCCTGTAGTGACTTCGTCGTGCAACATCGCGTCAGCATCGGCCTGTTAATCTTCCGGGCTTCTTTCCTGCACCTTCCCGGAATCGGCATGCAGCCAGTGTCATCACCCGTCTTCCGCCAAGCGGCCGTGGCGTGGCTGGTGCTGCTGGCCCTGGCGCTGGGTGGCCTGTACTGGTGGTGGGCGGTTGGCCGGCCGGTGGCCCTGCCCGATGCGCCGTCGGCGCGGATCGCCTGCGTGTCGTATGCGCCGTTCCGCTTGCCCGGCGAAACCCCGTTGGACCCGCAGGCGCGGGTCAGCCCTGAAAGGATCGATGCCGATCTGCGGGCACTGTCGAAGCGCTTTGATTGCGTGCGCACCTACTCGCAGGGGCAAGGCCTCAGTGAAGTGCCGCGAATCGCGCAGCGCTACGGCATGGAGGTGTTGCTGGGCCTGTGGCTGGGGCGTGATGCGGCGGCGAACGAACAGCAGTTGCGCGAAGGCATTGCGGTGGCCAACCGTTATCCGCAGGTGGTGCGCGGGGTGATCGTGGGCAACGAGGTGCTGTTGCGTGGCGAACTGCCTCCCGAACGCCTGGCCGCCTACCTGCGCCAGGTGCGCGATGCGGTCGATGCACCGGTGAGCTATGCCGATGTCTGGGAGTTCTGGCTGCGCCATCCCGAACTGGCCGATGCGGTGGACTACGTGACCATCCACATCCTGCCGTACTGGGAAGACCGGCCGGTATCGCCGCAGCGTGCCGTGGCGCATGTGGCGGAGGTCTATGCACGGGTCCGGCAGGCCTTTCCCAGACACAACGTGATGATCGGCGAGACGGGCTGGCCCAGTGCCGGCCGGCCGCGCCAGACCGCCCGTGCCAGCGTGGTCGAGGAGGCGCGCTATCTGCGTGGCTTCCTGCGTCATGCGGCCACCGTGCACATGCCGAACAACGTGATCGAGGCTTTCGACCAGCCGTGGAAGCGTGCGCAGGAAGGTACGGTCGGCGGCTACTGGGGCATTTTCGACGCGCAGGCGCGGCCCAAATTCGCGATGCAGGGGCCGGTGGTCGAGGAGCCGCACTGGCTGGCTGGCTGGTGGGCGGCCGGCGCGGGCGCCGTGCTGTTCCTGTTGTCCGGGGCGTGGCGTCGTCGCTGGCGCGGCCGGCTGGCACTGGTCCTGGCTGGTCTGGCCACGGGCAGTGCGCTGGCGTGGCAGGGGCGGCAGATGCTGCATGCCTGCCGTGACGCGGGTGAGTGGGCGGTATCGACGGCTGCCTGCGCACTGGCTCTGGTCACCGCGTGGCTGCTGGGGCGCTGGATTGCCGCGCGCCTGGACGGCGGGCCGTTGCCGGAGTTGCCGCGCTGGCTGCAGGCGGGCTGGATGTGCGGGCTGGCCTATTACGGCCTGCTGCTGGTGGCTGACGGTCGCTACCGGGATTTCCCGCTGGGCCTGTTCCTGTTGCCTTGTGCCGGCCTCGCGCTGGTTGCCTGGCTGCGCGACCGGAGCGGATGCGTGATGCCGTCACCGGAACAGCGTTTTCTGGCTGGTGGCTTGGTGGCGCTGGCGGTGGCCGTACTGGTGCAGGAAGCCGGGATCACGCCGGCAGCCTGGTCATGGCTGGGCCTGAACCTGCTGCTGGCGTGGCCGGTGTGGCTTGGCTGGCGACGGGCCCGCAGCCTGCAGCCGCAGCAGCCGTAGGCTGCCGGCCAGTACCGCCAGCGCGCCGGATTCGAAGCAGTAAAGCTGCAGTGCCAGCACGCCCAGAGCGGTTGCCAGCCAGGCCAGCCAGAGGTGTTTGCGCCACCATGCCAGTGCAGTGGTCAGTACGGCCGCGATGCCGTAGATGTCGTGCAGAAAGCCGAGGACCAGCCAGTGCCGCCACACGCACCACCAGGGGCCGTGGCTGCTGTCGCACAGCTGTGCCATCGAGCCGGGTTCCACCACGCCGTAGCGCAGCCAGGCCGTCACGGCCACCACCACCAGCAAAGCCAGCCAGGGCAGGGCTGTTCGCCCGTGATTGGTCATGCTTGATTGTCCGTCTCTCCGGCACCGCCGACACCGGCCGGCAGGCGGATTTCCGCCGCCAGCGGCAGATGGTCGGAGAACGCCTGCGGCAGCGCCCAGACTTTTTCCAGCTGGATCGCCGGCGAGGTGATGATGTGGTCCAGCGCGCGCTTCGGTTTCCAGCTGGGGAAGGTCGGTGTGGGCTGGGCCGGCGGCTGCAGGCGTGATTTGGCGAACAACTGGCGCATCTCGGCGCTGTGCGGCTCGGTGTTGAGATCACCCATCAGCACCGCGTGCCGGTAGTCCTGCAGCAGCTCGCCGATCAGGCCCAGTTGGCGGGCGCGTGCCGGTGCACTCAGCGAGAGGTGGGCGATCATCACCGCCAGCGCGTTCTCGCCCTCGCCGAACTGCGCCAGCAGGGCGCCACGACCAGGGATCCGGCTGGGCAGCGGATAGTCCACCACCGAATGGGGCTTGAGCCGGGTGATCAGGCCGTTGGCCGAATGGGCGACGCGGGCCATCGCGCGGTTTGGCTGATGGCTCCAGAACGGCATGCCGGAGGTTTCGGCCAGGTAGCGGGTCTGGTTGAGGAAGCCCGAACGCAGGCTGCCGGCATCGGCTTCTTGCAGGCCGACCACGTCGAATTGCGGCAGCACTTCGGCGAGGCGGTCGAGGTTGTCCAGCTTGCTGCGCCCGGGCAGCACCGCGTTGATGCTGCGGGTGATGTATTCGCTGTAGCGCTGCACGCTGGCTCCGGCCAGGATGTTGCAGCTCAGCAGGCGCAGATGGCGTTCGGCTGGTGCGGCTTGGACGGTGGCGGCACGGGTCATCGCAACACACTACACGAAAGAGGCATGCCGGCACGAAGGTTCGCGTGCCGGTGATGGCATCGAAGCATGGCCCGGCGCTCGTGAACGCAGGGCCAGCGGCACTGCCGGCTTATTTGCCGCCCAGTTCGCGCTTGACCAGCCACTGCGTCACCGCAGCCATCTCGTCGAACGAATGGACCGCAGCCACGCGGTACTTGCCATTGATCACGATGGCCGGGGTGCCGTCGACCTGCCATTTCCGGATCAGATCGAGGTCGCCCTTCATCTGTTCGGTGACTTCCGGCGAGTTGGCGATGCGCATGAACTCGGCCCGGTCGACGCCTTCGCGGGCGTAGAAGTCAGCCAGCTCGTCCAGCGTGTTGATCGGATAGTGCTGGGCGAACTTGGCTTCGAACAGCTTGAGGTGGGTGCGCTCGACGACACCGAGCTGCTTCGCTGCGTGGTAGGCGCGGGCGAACGGCAGCCACTGGGCGCTGAACGGCGCCGGCAGCAGCTTGAATTCCACGCCGGCCGGCAGTTCTTTTGCCAGTTTGTCGGCAACCGGCGCGAACTGCGCGCAATGGATGCAGCCGTAGGAAAACACCTCGACCACTTCCACCTTGCCATCATCGTTGTAGCGCTGGTGCGGCTCGGGCAGGGTGACGTATTCATTGCCCTCGGTGTACGGCGCCGGTGCATCGGACTGGGCGGTGCAAGCGGTGGCCAGCAGCAGGCCGCCGATCAGTGCGAATGCGCGCAGGTGGGCGAGTCGTTTGAACATGATGCTGTCTCTTCGCGTGGCAGACGGTACAGGTTAGCCGAAGCGGCTCACTGGCCGGCAGCTTCCTTGGCCACCAGCCACTGGGTCAGTTCGATCGTCTGCGCGTAGCCGCCGGCGGAGGCCGCGGTATAGCGGTATTTGCCGTTGACGATCATGGTCGGGGTGCTGTCCACGCCGTAGGCCTTCATCAGGTCGTCGGCGCGCTTCATCTGGGTGTTGACGGAGAACGAGTTGGCGACGCCGATGAATTCCTGCCGGTCAACGCCGTGCTTGGCGTAGAAATCCGCCAGCGTCTCGATCGTCGGCCACGCATCACGGGGCTTCAGGCCGGTGCCCTTGAGGTTGTAGGTGGAGGTTTCGCCGGTGTTCCAGGTGGCGTCGAACATCGCGTCGTGGGTCTTGCCGACCACGCCGAGCGCCTGCGCCGCGTAGAACGCGCGCTGGTATACCGGCCAGTTCTCGTCGGGGCGGAACGACGCGGCCAGGTAGTTCATCACCGCGCCGGACGGCAGGGTTTCGGCAATGCGTGAGACGGTGCTGTGGAAGCTGTTGCAGGCCGGGCAGCCGTAGGAGAACACCTCGGTCACCTCGATCTTGCCCGGGTGGCTGGTCGGCTGTGCCGGGTCGATCAGGAAGTAGTTCTTGCCTTCGACCCACTTGCCGTTGTCGACGAAGGGCGTGGCCGCCGCTGCGGCAGGCGCTGCCACCGTTTCGACCGGTGCTGCCGGTTCTTCCGGGGCCGGCGCGCTGGTGTCTTCGGCCGGTGCCTCGGCGGACGTTGCCGGTGCGGCGGCCGGCTCGGCGGCAGCCGGCGTGGTGCTGGCGGCGGGTGCCGGTGCGGCTTCGGTGCTGACGGCAGCGGCCGGGGCGGACGGTTCGACAGTGCTGCCAGTACCGTTGTCAGAGCTGCAGGCGGCGAGCGCAAGCAGGGCGGCACACAGGAACGACAGACGCTTCAACATGGCGGATCTCGGTGGATGGAACGCAAAAACCAGCGCGCCGACACAAGGGTCGGCGCGGGCGGGATCAGGGGGCTTCGTCCGACTGTCCGTCGGCAGCGTGCAGGCCCTCGATGTAACTGGCCAGTGCGGCGATGTCCTCAGCGCTCAGCTTTTGCGCGATCGCCGGCATGATCTGCGCCTGGGCGTCGTCGCCCCAGGTGGTGCCGTCGTGCCAGGCCTTCAGCGTGGCCTCGATGTACTCGGCGTGCTGGCTGGTCAGCTGCGGGTACATCGCACCCGGATTGCCGCGGCCGTCGATGCTGTGGCAGGCCATGCAGGCGGGGATGCCGCGCTCGGCGTCACCCTGGCGGAACAGCGCCTGGCCGTGCTCGACCAGCGCCTGGTCGGCCACGCCCGGCAGGGCGGTCTGGCTGGCGAAGTAGGCACCGAGGTCGTGCATGTCCTGCGTGGACAGCGGCGCGGCCATGCCCATCATGATCGGATTCTGCCGCTTGCCGGATTTGAAGTCGGTCAACTGGCGCACCATGTACTGCTCGCTCTGGCCGGCCAGCTTGGGGTACTGCGCGTCGGCGGAGTTGCCGTCCATGCCGTGGCAGGCACCGCAGACGGCGGCCTTGGCCTGGCCGGCGGTGGCGTCACCCGGCTTGACTTCGTCGGTGCCGGCATCGGCGGCGGCAACCGGTGCGGGAGCCGCAACGCTGGCGGCGGTTGCCGGAGCGGCGGCGCTGCTCGCAGCGGCGGCAGTCTCCGGCTGGGCATCCTGTGCAATCACGGCGCTGGCGGACAGCGCAAACACCAAGGCCAGGGCGGACCCGAGAACAGCGGGCCGAAAACCAGCGGACCGAAAACTCATACACTTGACTCCCGAGAGACTTGCGAACACTGCCGTGAATCGCCGCCATGCGGCCTGCGACAGGCAGAAACCGCAGAATTATCCCGTGCCACCTTACCTTGGTCAAACCATTCCCATGTCGAATCCCCTCCAGGGCGCGCAATTCGTGCTCGCCGCCCACCGTGTCAACCAGCTTCCCGTCGATCAGGGGGCCGAGGTGGCGTTTGCCGGACGCTCGAATGCGGGCAAGTCCAGCGCGCTGAACGCACTGACCGGGCACAAGGGGCTGGCACGGACTTCCAAGACGCCAGGCCGCACCCAGCAGATGGTGGCATTCAGCCTGCCGCATGCGGTTGCCGCCGACGACCAGACGCCGGACTGGCGGCTGATCGACCTGCCCGGCTACGGCTACGCCAAGGTGCCGCTGGAGATGCGCGAGCACTGGCGGCTGGAGATCGACCGCTACCTGAAGCAGCGGCGCAGCCTGCACGGCGTGGTGCTGATCGCCGACATCCGCCATCCGTTGAAGGAATTCGACCGGATGATGCTGGATTTCTGCCAGTCCACCGGCCTGCCCTGCCACATGCTGCTGACCAAGGCCGACAAGCTGTCACGCAATCAGGCCGCCCAGGCCCTGGCCGCGATGCGCCGCCAGTTCGCCGCCGAAGGCCTGCACGCCACCGCCCAGATCTTCTCCTCCACCGCCGGCACCGGCATCGACGAAGCCCGCCAGGCGGTGGTGGGGCTGCTTCAGCAGCCGGGAATAGGGAGTCGGGAATAGGGGATCGGAAAAGCCGGAGCGTGCGGCTTCCCGCTTTTGATCTTCCTATTCCCTATTCCCGACTTTCTATTCCCGGCTCCCAAGAAACACCGCGCAAAGCGCTTCCATGCCGGCGCGGTCGTCTTCGTCGAAGCGGTCGGGGATCGGGCTGTCGACGTCCCATACGCCGAGCAGGCTGCCGTCGGGGTTGACCAGGGGGACGACGATTTCCGACTGCGAGGCGGCGTCGCAGGCGATGTGGCCGGCGAAGGCGTTGACGTCGCGCACCAGTTGGGTTTCGCGGGTCTGCGCGGCGGTGCCGCAGACGCCGCGGCCGATCGCGATGCGGATGCAGGCGGGTTTGCCCTGGAACGGGCCGACCACCAGCTCGGTGCCGTCGAACAGGTAGAAACCGGCCCAGTTGAGTTGCGGCAGGCTGTGGTAGACCAGTGCGCTGAAGTTGGCGGCGTTGGCGATCAGGTCGCGTTCGCCGGCAAGCATGCCGCGCGCCTGCTGGACCAGGTCGGCGTAGTGCTCGGCCTTGCTGGCGTAGGTGTGACTGGTGATCTCGAACATGCGCGTGTCCTGCCGGCAAAGCCCGTATTATGCGCCGGGGACCAACGACGCGGAGCAAGACATGAGTCTGACCGAGCAGCGCGAGGGGATCGAGGCCGGGCGGCTGGACATGTTCGTGGATGGCGCGTTCGCGTTCATCCTGACCCTGCTGCTGATCGGCGGCGAGTCGATTCCCGACAGCACCGACAAGCTGCTGCATGCACTGGCCGGCATCCCGGCGTTCGCTGCGTGCTTCTACCACGTCGCCTTCTTCTGGCATGGCCACGTGCGCTGGCGCAAACGCTGTCATGTCGACGATGCCGCCGGGCGCTGGCTGTCGCTGTTGCTGGTGTTCTTCGCGATGATCTTCGTCTACCCGCTGCACATGGTGTTCTCCGGCCTTTTCAGTGGATTGAGTGGTGGCGCGCTGCCGAGTGACTTTCATCTCAGCGGCGGGCCGGCCGATCTGCGCACCCTGTTTGCCTGCTACGGACTGGCTTTCGCCTGCATGGCAGGCACCTTGACGTTGCTGTTCGCGCATGCGGCGAAAGTGGCCGCCCGGTCCGGCCTGGACAATCTGGGGGCGCGTCGCGAGATGCGCGTATGGCTGGTGCCGGCGCTGATCGGGCTGGCCTCGGCGCTGGTCGCGTTGCTGCTGCCGCTGTCGTCGCCGGCCTGGATGTGGTCGATTCCCGGCTTCATGTACGCACTGCTTTTCCTGATCGGGCCGGTGGTACGCCGTTTTGACCGGAGCCATGCACGGCAATGAGGGCGACCGTATTCATCGCCGGCACCGATACCGGCATTGGCAAGACGCACGTGGCCTGTACCCTGCTGCACGCGTTGCGTGCGGCGGGTCATCACGCTTGCGGCATGAAGCCGGTGGCCAGCGGTTGCGTGGAAACCCCGGAGGGTTTGCGCAACGACGATGCGCTGGCCTTGCTGGCGGCCGGCAGTGATGCGCCGGCGTATCCGCTGGTGAACCCGGTTGCGCTGCGTGATCCGCTGTCGCCGCATCTGGCGGCGGCGCACGAGGGCGTGGAGATCTCGCTGGCGCCGCTGCATGACGCGTTCGAGCGTCTGTGTGCGGATCACCGGCATGTCGTGGTCGAGGGGGTCGGCGGATGGCTGGTGCCGTTGGCACCCGGCCTGTTCGCCGCGGACATCGCTCGACGTTGGCAGTTGCCGGTGATCCTGGTGGTGGGCTTGCGGCTGGGTTGCCTCAACCACGCGTTGCTGAGCGCCCGGGCGATCGTGGACGACGGTTGCGAGTTGCTGGGCTGGGTCGGCAACCGCGTCGATCCGGCGATGGACGCCGTGGAGGAAAACCTGGCAACCCTGCGCGAGCTGTTGCCGGCGCCGTGTCTTGGCGTGTTGCCGCACGGGGCATCACCGGCGCAGGCGGCCGGGCACCTGCAGGCGGCGGTGGCGGCGCTGCAGTCGCCGTCGGCTTCACAGGCGGCGTGCTTGAATGGGTGACCGTCACGCCACCGGAGTTCGCATGAGCCGCAATCACTACTATCTCTCGATCGCCGACCTGGCCCACGCGCGCGGTGCCGATCCGCGTTTTGCCTTCGATGGCGTCGGCCCCGGCGATTTTGCCGCCAGCCTGCAGCAGGCGTTGCGTGGCGACGGGCTGTTCCAGCGCTGGCGGGCGGCGCAGCCGGATCCGGATGCGGTCGAGGAAAGTCTCGGCGCCATCGATGTCGCGGCTGAGGCAAGCGCGAGGGTTGCCGACCTGAAAATCGACGTGGATCTGGTGACCAGCCTGCCGATGAGCGTGGTGCGGCATCGCCTGAACCTGCTGATCGGTTCCGCGTGGCAGCTGCACGACCTGCGCGCGGCCTGACTTCTTTGCGATGGCCGGACCGCCGGGTGCGCGGGTCACACGGTTTGGCATGTGCGGGCACTGCCGTTAGAGTCCCCGGCTACGACTTTCCGCGCCCGTCGCCGGGCGCGCCTTACCTTGGGGAAACCGGATGCTTCGTCTGCGCATGATCGTGATCGCCACCACTCTGGCCCTGGCGGCCTGTTCGCAACAACCGGACGATACCGGTGCCCCGCCGGCGCCGGCCGCCAGCACGGCCGGTGCCGAAACGCCCACCGGCATCGCCGCCAACCCGTTCTACAACGCCAGCACGCTGCCGTTCCAGGCGCCGCCGTTCGACAAGATCACCGATGCCGATTACCAGCCGGCGATCGAGGAAGGCATGCGTCAGCAGATGGCCGAGATCCGCGAGATCGCGGACAACCCGGAGCCGGCGACTTTCGAGAACACCTACGTGGCGATGGAGAAGTCCGGCGCGATGCTGCACCGGGTGATGGCCGCGTTCGACGACGTCACCAGCGCCAACACCAACGACACGCTGCAGAAGGTGCAGGAGGACATGGCGCCGCTGCTGGCCGCCCACGATGATGCGATCCATCTCGACAGCAAGTTGTTCGCCCGCGTCGAGGCGGTTTACAACCAGCGCGCCACGCTGGATCTCGACCCCGAGTCGGCACGTCTGGTCGAAGTGGTCTACAAGGATTTCGTGCGTGCCGGCGCCAAGCTGTCGGATGCCGACAAGGCGAAGCTGAAGGATCTCAACAAGGAGGAGTCCTCGCTGAGCACCGCGTTCACCAACAAGTTGCTGGCCGCCACAAAGGATGCCGCGCCGGTGATCGAGGACGCGACGATGCTGGCCGGCCTTTCCGACGCCGAGCTGGCAGCTGCCGCCGACGCCGGCAAGGCGCGCGGTCTGGACGGCAAGTACGTGCTGTCGATGCAGAACACCACCCAGCAGCCGGAGCTGCAGAGCCTCAGCGACCGCGATACCCGCAAGACGCTGTTCGATGCCTCGTGGAACCGTGCCGAGCAGGGCGACGACAACGACACCCGCAAGACCATCGAGCGGCTGGCGCAGATCCGCGCCGAACAGGCCAAATTGCTCGGCTTCCCCAGCTATGCGGCGTGGAAGCTTGACGACCAGATGGCGAAAACGCCGGAAGCCGCGCTGAAGTTCATGCAGGATCTGGTGCCCGCCGTCACCGCCCGCGCCGAGGCCGAGGCTGCCGACATCCAGTCGCTGATCGACGAACAGCACGGCAACTTCAAGCTTGAGCCGTGGGACTGGAGCTTCTACGCCGAGCAGGTGCGCAAGGCGCGCTTCGATCTCGACGAAAGCCAGATCAAGCCGTATTTCGAGCTCGACAACGTGCTGCAGAACGGCGTGTTCTATGCGGCCAACCAGCTTTACGGGCTGACCTTCAAGGAGCGCCACGACATCCCGGTGTACCAGCCGGACGTGCGCGTGTTCGAGGTGTTCGACAAGGACGGCAGCTCGATGGCGCTGTTCTATGTCGATTACTTCAAGCGCGACAACAAGGGCGGCGGTGCCTGGATGAGCAACCTGGTCGAGCAGTCGAAGCTGCTCGGCACCAAGCCGGTGATCTACAACGTGTGCAACTTCACCAAGCCGGCGGAAGGCCAGCCGGCGCTGCTGTCGTTCGACGACGTGATCACCATGTTCCACGAGTTCGGCCATGCGCTGCATGGCATGTTCGCCGACGAGCAGTACCCGACCCTGTCCGGCACCAACACCGCGCGCGACTTCGTCGAGTTCCCGTCGCAGTTCAACGAGCACTGGGCTACCGACCCGAAGGTGTTCGCGAACTACGCCAAACATCATGAAACCGGCGAGGCGATGCCGCAGGCGCTGGTCGACAAGATGACCCGCGCCGGCAAGTTCAACTCCGGCTACAACATGACCGAGCTGGTTTCCGCAGCCATGCTCGACATGAACTGGCACATGCTTGGTGCCGATGCGCCGCTGCAGGACACCGACCAGTTCGAGGCCGATGCGCTGAAGAAGGACAAGCTCGACCTGAGCTACGTGCCGCCGCGCTACCGCTCCAGCTACTTCCAGCACATCTGGGGCAACGGCTACGCCGCCGGCTACTACGCCTACCTGTGGACCGAGATGCTGGCCGACGACGCCTTCATCGGCTTCGAAGAAAAGGGCGGCCTGACCCGCGAGAACGGCGACCGCTTCCGCGACATGGTGCTCTCGCGCGGCAACACGGTGGAACTGGCCAAGCTGTACAAGGACTGGCGCGGCAAGGATCCCAGCGTCGAGCCGATGCTGGAGAACCGCGGCCTGAAGGACGCGGCGAAGTAGGCACGATCCGCCGCTTCATGTTCCACGAAAAGGCCGGCATGCATTGCCGGCCTTTTTCGTGGGTGGAAGGAAATTTTTTGTGGTCGTTGCTTCATGGTTTCCGCGTGCGTGGAATAATCGGGGTCTCTCCCCCGGAGTTTCCCGCGCTTGGACAGCCATCATTTCCTGCAGACAGCGGTGGTGTTTCTGCTTGCCACCGTGATCGCCGTGCCGCTGACCAAGCGGTTCCGGTTGGGTGCGGTGCTGGGTTATCTGGTGGCGGGCGTGGTGATCGGGCCGCAGCTGCTGGGGCTGGTCGACGATACCGAAGGCGTGGCCGCGATTTCCGAGCTGGGCGTCGAGCTGATGCTGTTCGTGATCGGCCTGGAGCTGTCGCCGCAGCGCTTGTGGGTGATGCGCCGCTCGGTGTTCGGTACCGGCCTGCTGCAGGTGCTGGCGACCAGCGTGGCGATTGCGGCGGCGGCCTATTTCCTGTTCGGGCTTACCGGCAAGGGCGCGATCATCGTCGGCGGCAGCCTGGCCTTGTCGTCGACCGCGTTCGGCCTGCAGATCCTGGCCGAACGCAAGGAGGCCAATTCGGCCTACGGCCGCCAGGTGTTCTCGGTGCTGCTGTTCCAGGACCTGGCGGCGATCCCGTTGATCGCGGCGGTGCCGCTGCTGGCGTCCAACACGGCGCAGAGCTTCGACCTGATGGCGATCGGCCGCACGGTCGGCGTGATCGTGGCGGTGATCGTCGGTGGTCGTTACCTGTTGCGTCCGGTGTTCCGCTTCGTGGCCAAGGCCGATTCGGTGGAGGTGTTCACCGCCACCGCGCTGCTGGTGGTACTGGGCGTGGCCCTGCTGATGGAGCTGGCCGGGGTGTCGGCCACGCTGGGCGCGTTCCTGGCCGGCATGCTGCTGGCCGATTCGGAATACCGGCACGAGCTGGAATCGAACATCGAGCCGTTCAAGGGACTGCTGCTGGGCCTGTTTTTCATCAGCGTCGGCATGTCGATGGATCTGTCCACCCTGATCCACCGGCCCGCACTGATGGCGGCGCTGGTGGCGGCATTGCTGTTGCTGAAGGGCATGCTGCTGTGGCCGCTGGGCCGGCTGGTTGGCGGGCTGAATCGCTCCGACACGTTGCGCATGGCGGTGCTGCTGGCCTGTGGCGGCGAGTTCGCCTTCGTGGTGCTGCGCCAGGCGGCCGAGCAGCGCCTGATCGGCGATGCCCACCGCGACGCGTTGGTGTTGGCGATCACCCTGTCGATGGCGCTGACCCCGCTGCTGGTGGTGTTGGCGGCGAAGGCATTGAACGTGAAGCCGAAGAAGCCGGAGCGCGAATTCGACACGATCGATGCCGGTACGCCGCGGGTGATCATCGCTGGCTTCGGCCGGGTCGGCCAGATCATCGCCCGCGTGCTGCGTGCCCAGGGCGTCCCCTTCGTGGCACTGGAGCATTCGGCCGAGCAGGTGGATTTCTCGCGGCGATTCGGCACGGTCAACCTGTTCTTCGGTGATCCGGCGCGACCGGAGCTGCTGCGTGCGGCGCAGGCCGACAAGGCCGAAGTGTTCGTGCTGGCCACCGATGATCCGGAAGCCAATCTGCGCACCGCGCGGCTGGTAAGGCGGCAGTATCCACATCTGAAGATCGTCGCCCGCGCCCGCAACCGCCAGCACGTGTTCCGGCTGATGGACATGGGCGTGGAGGAGCCGGTGCGCGAAACCTATCACTCCAGCCTGAAGATGACGCTCAAGACGCTGGAGTCGCTGGGGCTTTCCCCGGAACTGGCCCGTGATCGCGTCGAGCGTTTCCGTCATCACGACGAAGCACTGCTGAAGAAGCAGGCGCTGGTCTACGACGACGAAACCCGGATGATGCAGAGCACCCGCGAGGCGCTGGCCGATCTGCAGCGCCTGTTCGACGCCGACGTGGAGCGCCACCCCGAACCGTAGGGCGGGCATTGCCCGCGCGTGGTTGGCCGGATGCCATGTCGGGCGGTGCCCGGCATGCGCGAAAGGGGCGTCACGACGGGGCCTGGCTTACTCCGATGGCTGTGCCGGCTGGCGCAGGGTTTGCCGCACGCTGGGGATGGCGCTGCTGCGTGCAGCCAGTTCGTGGGCGATGTCGATGTAGCCGAGTTGCCGCGCCACGTCGGCGGCGGTGCGACCGAACGCGTCGGCGGCACCGCGGTCGGCGCCGCGTGACAGCAGCACCCGGGCCGGCGGCAGCAGCGCGTGCATCGCGCAGGCATGCAGCGCGGTGACACCACGCTGGTCGGCGTGGCCGACCTGGGCGCCGGCTTCCAGCAGCACCGGTACCAGAGCGCCGATGTGGGTGGCGTCGCAGTCGCTGCCGGGGCGCAACTGGGCGCCGAGCAACAGCAACAGCGGGGTCTTGCCTTCGCTGTCCGGGTGGTTGATGTCGGCGCCGCGTTGCAGCAGGCAGTCGAACAGGCGGCGGGCGCGCAGGCTGTCGTTGTGCTCGAAGCCGAACTGGGCGGCGGCATGCAGTGCGCTGCGCCCACCGGCATCGACCGCGTTGACGTCGGCGCCGGCATCGAGCAACCGAGTGGCGATGTCCGGGTGCCCCATCGCGGCGGCCACCATCAGCGCAGTGGCTTCGTTGGGCAGGCGCTGGTCGGGTTCGACCCGGTGCTCCAGCAGCAGGGTGACCAGTGCTTCGCGCCGTGCGGCGACTGCGGCGGCAAGCGGGGTGACGCCGCTGTGTGCGGCCAGCGACGCGTCGGCGCCGGCATCCAGCAGGCAGGCGGCCACGTCGCGATGGCCGGCACCGCAGGCGCGCAGCAGGGCGGAGGCGCCCTGGTCGTCGCGGGTGTCGACGGCAAAACCGAGTTCGAGCAGGCGCTGCACGGCGGCGAGTGCCCCGGCCGCAGCAGCGGACGGCAGGTCTTCCGCCCGCAGCGGCCGGTTCGGGCGGGGCCAGTCGCGCCAGTCCAGCCAGCGCTCCACGGCGGGATGCCCGAGTGCCCGTCCCAGCGGGGTTTCGCCGTTGGTGTCGGTGGCCTCGGGGTTGGCGCCGTATGCGATCAGCGCCCGCGCCAGCGGCAATGCCTGTTCGCCGTGTTCGAGCGCGGCGAACAGTGGCGTGCGGCCGTCGCGGTCACGCGTCTCGGGGTCGCAGCCACGGGCCAGCAGTGCTTGCAGCAGTTCACTGCGGGCGTGGACGGCGGCCAGGTGCAAGGGAGTGCGCTGGCGCTCGTCGGGGCCGAAGGGGTCGGCGCCGCGTTCCAGCAGTTCGAGCAGCAGGCCGGGGTCTTCTCCGGTCTGGCCCATGCAGGCCAGAGCCTGTGCCAGAAGGCCGGCTCCGGCAGGGCTGGCTCCGGCCTGCAGCAGGTCGCGCAGGGCGGCGGACGAGGCCGGCAGTTGCGCCAGTACGGCGTCGAACAGGCGCTGTCCCGGTGGCGGCAGGACGGGTTCGTCGAGAGTGTCGGCGTCGTCGGTGAGCGGAGCTTCCAGCCGGGCTTCAGCATCCAGTCCGTGATCGAGCAGCCAGCGACGGGCGGCACCGAGGTCGGGGCCGGACAGCGCCAGATAAAGCCGTGCCAGCTCCGGTTGCGGCCATTCGCGTACGCGCTCGGCGAAGCCGGAGACGATCGCCCAGTGACCGAAGCGCAGCGCGTCCAGCAGGTGCGCGGGGGTGTCGGCACCTTCGGCCAGCACGTCATGGCTGAGGTTGGCCGGCAGTGGCGTATCCGGGTCGAGCAGGGCGACCAGATCCCAGCGGCCGGCCGTGGCGGCGTGGTCGAGCGGGCTGCGGCCATCGTTGCCCGGTGCTTTCGGATCGGCGCCCAGTGCCAGCAGGGTGCGCACGGTTTCGCTGTTGGCGTGTGGTGACTGGCAGGCGAGGGTCAGGGCGTCGCGGCCGTGGCTGTCGCGCAGGCTGGCATCGGCTCCGGCATCGGCCAGCAACTGCACGATGCCGTCGGCGCCGGCGTGGGCGGCTTCCATCAGCGCGGTGCTTCCGTGGTGGTCGGCCAGGTCGACACTGGCGCCGGCGGCACACAGCGCCTGCGCGATCTGCTGGTGGCCCTCGGCGGCGGCGGCGAGCAGTGCGTGCCGGTGGCGTGCATCGACCGCGTTGACCGCGGCACGGTGCTTGAGCAGCAGTTTGACGCCTTCGTCGTCGTCATCGGCAATGCCGGCAGCGGCGACCAGTGCGGGTTCGCCGCCGGCAGGCGCCGGTTTGGCGCCGTGTTCCAGCAGGAATTTCGCCAGAGTCCAGTTGGCGGCGTGGCAAGCGGCGGCCAGCGGGCTGATGCCTGCCTGGTTGAGGGCGTCGATCGATCCCGCAGCATCCAGCAGCATGGCTGCCACGCCGGGCTCGGCGCTGAGGACGGCGCCATGCAGCGGCGTGTTGCCTTCGGCGTCGGTGGCCAGCGGGTCGGCACCATTGGCGAGCAGGGTCATCACCGCTTCCGCGCGGCCATGCCAGCTGTCACGGGTGGCGGCGAGCAGCGGGGTGATGCCGCCGCTGGCCCGGTTCACGTCGGCGCCCCTGGCGATCAGCGCGCGCAGCAGCCGGGTGTCCGGCAACAGGGCGGAGAGCATCAGCACCGGGCGTTGGTCGCGCTCGTCGGCTGCCGGGCCGGTGTCGGGGTCGGCGCCGGCCTCGACCAGCGCCAGGGCACGCTCGATGTCGCCCTCGCGGGTGGCGGCCAGCAGGGCCCGGGCCTGCTCGGGTGTGCCGGCAGTGCGTTCCTGTTCGTTGAGGGCCGGGCGCCCGGCGGGCCTGGCGCTGCGGTCCCGGCGCGAATGGCGGCTCTCGCACAGCAGCGCGCGCAGGGTGCGGTTGGCGATGACCAGGCAGCCCAGCGGCAGCAGTATCACGCCGTAGATCGCCAGTGCGGCGATCCGCAATTCGGAGGGCAGGATGCCGTACAGGCCGGTCAGCGCGATGGCGCCGAACGCCAGGACCAGCAGCGAGAGTGCTGCCGGCAGGAAGTGGCTGAAGAAGCGTTCCTCGTGCGACAGGTGGCGACCGAATGCGATGCTGCGCAGGGTCGCGGTGAATATCCAGGAGCCGTCACGCTGGCTGGGATAGGCGTCATCCCAGACGAATACCAGACCGAATGCCGGCCACAGCCGCCACAGCGTCATCAGCGCCAGCACCAGGGCGGCGGCCAGCAGCAGGGCCGCGCCGAGGCTGGGGGCCTGGGTCAGCTGCATCATCGGCCAGGCCACCAGCACGAAGACCAGTGCGGTGTAGCCGGTGAACATCACCAGGTGTGCGGCGCCGCGGCGGAGCACGGTGCGACCGAAGCGCGGCTCCGGGTCAAAGCCGATCGCGTGGCAGATCGCGGCCATGGTCAGCGCATTGGCCAGCAGCAGGGGAATCAGCGTCAGCGGGTGGGTGATCAGTCCGGCAGCGGCGATGGCGACGAGGCCGGGGACGAACCAGGCAAGAGCCTGCGGAAGAGGGGGGCGGCGACGCGATTTGGGCTGGGTCATGCGGACAGTATAGAAATCGTTGGACGGTCAGACGGTAATCGGGTGTTAAGCGTGCCCTGCTTTGTTCGATACAGACGGCATGATGTCCGGAAGGTTCGCGTATGGCTGCGCGCGGTTCATTCTTCGCGGTCGCTGCGCGGTGCGTGGGTATAGGCCGGATGGTTTGCCGTTGCCAGGGTTTCCTGCGGCGGCAGTTGCAGGTGCCAGCCTTGCGTGCGCAGGTGCTCGAGTACCTGCCGCGCATCCTCCACCGGCAGTTTGCGCTTTTCGTCCAGTTGCACCTCCATCACGAAGCGCAGATCCCCCAGCATCAGCGCCAGGGGTTCGGGCAGCGCGTCGAAGGCGTCGCGTTCGGCGAGCCACAAATAGGTATCAGCCTTGCGCAGGCTGGCGTAGACAAAACAGAGCATGGCAGTGGATCCATGGACGGTGAGTGGCCGGGTGGCTGCGGCGCGGGAGCATAGCAGCGCGGGCCCAGCGGCCGGTTATATCAATTCGCGTTGTTCACTGGGTAAGGATGCGTTAGATATTTGTTGCACCCGCACTTGCAACCCGGGTTCCAAGGCGGCAGAGTGCCGGTTTGGCAGTTCAAACGCGCGTATGAATTTTCTGCGCGCACCCGTCATCAGAGACGCATATATCATTGCAGGAGCAAGCCATGTCCACGACTTTCCGTTCTCTTGCGAGCGCCACTCGCCCGCTCGCGTTCGCTGCGCTCAGTATCGCCGTGGCAGGTGCGCTGCTGGTGCCCGCCGAAGCCCAGGCCAGCGCGTTCCAGCTCAAGGAAAACAGTGCGAAGGGCATGGGCCGTGCATTCGCTGGTTCGGCCACGGCGGGCGGAGATGCCTCGGTGGTGGTCAACAATCCGGCGGCGATGACCGACCTGAAGGGCACCTACCTGCAGGCCGACGTTACCGCGATCAATTTCAGCGCCAAGTTCAGCGGCAGCGCCACCGACGTGCTGGGCCGTCCGATCGCCGGCAGCAACGGCGGCGATGCTGGCACCACCATCCCGGTGCCAGCACTGTTCTTCGCCACCCAGGTCAGCGATCGCGTGCACATCGGTGCCGGTTTCTCGGTGCCGTTCGGTTTCCAGACCGAATATGACCGTGACTGGGTGGGCCGCTACAATGGCATCAAGTCCAAGTTCCAGTCGCTCGACGCCACGCTGTCGGCCTCGTTCGACGTTACCGACAACTTCACCCTGGGTGCGAGCTTCATCGCCCAGAAGACCAGCGCGGAACTGACCAGCGCGATCAACTTCAACGCGGTGGGCCTGAGCGTGCAGCAGGGCATCGCGGACCAGACCGCGGCAGGCGTGGCGCAGATCCAGGCTGCCGCGCAGGCTGGTCTGATTCCGCCGGCCGAAGCGGCGGCGATGATCCAGGCTGCGGTGGCACAAGGTCAGGCCGCCGCCGGTGGCGTGGCCGCATTGACCCCGCAGGGGGCCGATGGCATGGCTCGCATCAAGGGTGACGACTGGGGCTACGGCTGGCAGTTGGGTGGCTACTGGAAGATTTCCCCGAACGACAAGTTCGCGCTGAACTACCGCTCGAAGATCAAGCATCGCCTCGAGGGCACCGGCAACTTCAACACCACGGCCGGTTACGACATGCTGCTGGCCAACCCGGCGCTGTCCGACAGCCTGCCGCCGTTCCAGCACACCACGGGTACCGCCGACTTCACCACGCCTGCGGTGATCAGCGCCAGCTACTGGCATCAGGCCGAGAAGTTCGGCATCGGCATCGACCTGGCCTATACCCAGTGGGACGTGTTCAAGAATCTGGAAGTGCATTACGGCAACACGCAGCCCACGACCACCGAAAGGTATGACTGGCGCAACACGATCTATGCGGCCGTGGGCGGCGACTACTATGTCAGCGACAAGCTGACCCTGCGCGCCGGCATTGCCGTCGACAGCTCGCCGACCTATCTGGAAACCCGCAGCCCGCGCGTGCCGGATTCGACCCGCAAGCTGCTCAGCTTCGGCATCGGCTACCAGGCCACCGAGCACTTCGAGATCAATGCCTCGTACGCGCATATCTTCGTCGGCAATGCACACATCCACAGCACCAGCAGCACGGGCGACACGGTGACCGGCAATTTCAAGGACTACGGCAACCTGCTGGGTATCTCGGCCCAGTACAAGTTCTGAGCCGGACAACATCGCAAGACCCCGAAAACCTCCCCGCCATGGCGGGGAGGTTTTTTCATGCGGGCATGAAAGATCAGCCCCGGCGCAGCACCAGCTTGAGCATGCGGCGGAAACGGGCGCCGTAGGGCGGGTTCAGCAATCCCGCGCCGTTGAATCGGGCCTGTCGGAACACCGGCTTGAGGTGCGAGAACGTGCGGAAACCGGCCTCGCCGTGATAGCCGCCCATGCCGGAGGCGCCGATGCCACCGAATGGCAGCCCGTGCTGGGCGATGTGGTACAGCGTGTCGTTGATGCTGACGCCGCCGGCGTGGGTGCGTGCAAGTACCCGGTCGATGCCGGCCTGATCCCGTTCGAACAGGTACAGTGCCAGCGGGTGCGGGCGAGCGACGACGTGGGCGATCGCTTCGTCCAGGGTGTCGCAGGGCAGCAGTGGCAGGATCGGCCCGAAGATCTCCTCGCGCATCACCGCCATGTTGTCATCGACTCCGCTCAACAGCAGTGGCGGCAGCAGTCGCCGCGCCGGGTCACTGTCGGCATCGCCAAGCGGGTGGATGCGGGCGCCTGCGGCCAGTGCGTCATCGCGCAATGCCAGCAGGCGCTGGTACTGGCGGTCGGAGGCGATGCTGGCGTAATCCGGGTTGCGTTCCAGTTCCGGGTACATGCGTGCCACCGCTTTCTCGGCCAGTTCGATGAAATCGTTGATGCGCGCACGCGGCAGCAACACGTAGTCCGGCGCGATGCAGGTCTGGCCGGCGTTGACCAGCTTGCCGTAGATGATGCGTTCCACGGCGTGGGCAAAGCGGGCGCCGGGGCCGATGATTGCCGGTGACTTGCCGCCCAGTTCCAGTGTCACCGGGGTCAGGCTGGCCGAGGCGGCGCGCATCACCTGATGGCCGACCGCAGTGGAGCCGGTGAACAGCAGGTGGTCGAACGGCAGCGCGGAGAATGCCTGGGCGACATCGGCATCGCCGGTCACCACCACGACCTCGTCGTTGCCGAAATACCGTGCGACCTGTTCGGCGAACAGGGACGAGAAGCGTGGCGTGTACTCGCTCATCTTCAGCATGGCACGGTTGCCGGCGACCAGTGCGTCGACCAGCGGGCCGATGGCCAGGAACAGCGGATAGTTCCACGGCACGATGATGCCGACCACGCCGAGCGGCTGTGGCCGCAGTTCGGTGCGTGCGGGCAGGAACACCAGCTCGGCCAGCCGCCGGAGTGGTTTCATCCAGCGCCGGCCGTGGCGTCGTGCGTGGCGGATCGCCGACAGGCTGGGGAAGATTTCCAGCAGATCGGTTTCCCCGGCGGGACGCTGGCCGAAATCGGTGGCGATGGCTTCGGTGAAGGCCTGACGCTGCTCGCGCAGCATTTTTGCCAGCGTGTCCAACCGCCGGCGGCGTGCCGGCCAGGCTGGGAGCGGGTCGCGTGCCTGCGCCTGGCGCAGGCGTTGCAGGGTGGCGTGGAGTACGGCGCTGTCGGTCATGGGGTTTTCATGTCGGTGGCCATGCCTCCCTGCGGGTTCTGCGATTTGCCGCAGCCATGGAGCTTGCGGGTGTGCGGATATCGCCGCTTCTGGTTCCTGCCTTGAACCTCGTTTTGCGATGTCGGACCGGTGGTCATCGATCCAGCAGGATCATGCTGGCCGGGATGTGGCTGGCGGTCGAACATGTTGTCGGCATGGGCCGCGATGCTCAGCGGGTCATTCGCCGAACTCCGGTCCCGGTGGATGACAGGGCAATCATGCCGGCGGAGCCTCGCTTGCGGAAGTGCTCAAAAGGGCGGAATGGACAGAGGCAAAAAACTTTCATGCGTGGGCGGTGGCCGTGCGGTTTGCACAGCGCCATGCCACTCATGCTCCGGCGTGGTCCGGACCAGGGGATTTTCAGGAGAGGCGCAAATGGCGGAATGCGGAGAAGCTCCGGCCACGCCGGTACGGGGCATGGCTGCCCCGCAGCTGCATCGAAGCGGCGCCGCCCGGCATCGGGCGGCGCGCGGGAACATCAGTCGTCGATGGTCAACAGTGAGGCGTTGCCGCCGGCGGCGGTGGTGTTGATGGTCAGCGTGCGTTCGCCGGCGAAGCGCAGCAGGTAGTGCGGGCCACCGGCCTTGGGGCCGGTGCCGGAAAGAGCCTCGCCACCGAACGGCTGCACGCCGACCACCGCGCCGATCTGGTTGCGGTTGACGTAGCAGTTGCCGACGCGGGCATGGCTGGCGATGTATTCCACGGTGTCGTCGATGCGGCTGTGGATGCCCAAGGTCAGGCCGTAGCCGGTGGCGTTGATCTGCTCGACCACCTGCGCCAGTTCGCTGCCCTTCCAGCGGATCACGTGCAGCACCGGGCCGAACACTTCACGGGTCAGCGTGGCCAGCGAGGGAATTTCATAGGCGCGCGGGGCGAAGAAGGTGCCGTGTCCGGTGGTTTCCGGATCCATCGCCACTTCGCCGATCTTCTTGGCTTCCTTGTCCATGCGTGCGGCGTGCTCGACCAGGATCTGCCGAGCGTCCTCGTCGATCACCGGGCCGACGTCGGTGGACAGCTGACCCGGATCACCCACCTTCAGCTCGGCCATGGCGCCGGCCAGCATGCCGATCACCTTGTCGGCGACATCGTCCTGAACGAACATCACGCGGGCGGCGGAGCAGCGCTGGCCAGCGGACTGGAAGGCCGAGGCGATCACGTCCTTGACGACCTGCTCGGGCAGGGCGGAAGAGTCGACGATCATCGCATTCTGGCCACCGGTCTCGGCGATCAGGGCGGCGATCGGCGCATTGCGTGCGGCGAGGGCGCGGTTGATCGCCCAGGCGGTGTCGGTGGAACCGGTGAAAGCGACACCGGCCACGCGCGGGTCACGCGTCAGTGCCGCGCCGACGGTGGCGCCGTCGCCGGGCAGGTACTGCAGCACGTCGGCGGGGATGCCGGCGTCGTGCAGCAGTTT
>Ga0222419_100277_pt1 | contig 71701 bp, 61 predicted proteins | sample 1B20Ametagenome_FD_182474 | JGI IMG/M metagenome (GOLD analysis project Ga0222419, IMG submission 182474) | Enriched microbial communities from leaf-cutter ant dump, University of Wisconsin, Madison, United States - 1B20A (version 2) | ecosystem: Environmental > Terrestrial > Nest > Insects nest...
GTGTCTACCTCTTCCCATTCCGAACAGAGCAGTCAAGCCCGCCAGAGCCGATGGTACTGCCGTAACAGGTGGGAGAGTAGGTCGGCGCCTAAGCCCACAGAGAGGGCCCCCGGGAACACCGAGGGGCCCTCTTTTGTTTTATGAGACGCTCGATCAACCCATGCGCGCCTCCAGGGCTCTTTGGGATTTAGTCGGCACCTTGTTCTGACGTTCCGGGTGAAATGAAGTATACCCAACCTAAATACTTTGTGCCCTATACCCCATACTAATCTTTATCTTTGCACATCATGGGATAACAGCGATTGCATCGATATCAAGTTTTTTGTTTTTCCAAAAGGTTTTTAATTTGTACATCTAAACGTTTAATACAATTGTCTTTTTTCGATGATAGGAAACCTGCTTGTCGTGATTATCCTATATGTCTTTTCTTAGTCTTATAGGTATAAAACCTGCTCACTTACTTTCATACTTGGTACAACATTTATTTTTACCTTTTCTTTTATTTGGATGCTATCTCCATCATTGAGAGGATAGCATGCGGGGCTTACCTACTACCGTTAACCTAACATCAAAATACACCTATTTGGCTAACCCAACGTTGTCAAATTGATTTTTTGACAATTGACATGCTAGATATAGCTACAACATGGAACTACTTCGGGTTTCTGAGACCATATAGAACAATATGTATGTTATCCTCCTTGATTTTAGTGTAAGATGTTACAAGCGCAAACGTTTGTGTGTTTTTGCGCAAACGTTTTCGTTTGTTTTGATTTTGCTTTTGTCACATATTTATCTCAATATTGACATAGTTTAACATTTATTTAACCAATAAGGACATTTAATTCGGAACTCATGATTCTAAATCTAATTAAGAGCAATTTTTTGCGGGGAATCCATAATTGTTTGATACATAGGTGTTGGTCGCTTTCGACGCTGTGTATCTTGGTCATGCCATCCATGACTTATGCTTGGGGGTCTTCTGAGTTTGCTTTGGTTAACAAAATTTTCGTGAAAGCGGTAACCAAAACTCTTCAAGATACAACAGAAGAGCGCGTCAGTGAAGAAGCAAAGGCAAAAATTAATAACTTAAACCGGCTAGTACTGACGATAGACAGTATCGATCTGCTTCCTGTCAAGAACAATTCTTATGTCTCTGTTGGTCAATATCTGACGGGTCAGTCTGCAGGAGTTTATGTACAAACACCTTCGGCAGAGCCGGGAACTTATCAAAATGTCGTTGTGAGAGGATTGTCTTCTCCTCAGTTTTACAACGCCGATATCGGTAGCAATCAAGCAACAGTCTATGTGAATGGTATCCCTATGGGGCAAGAGAACGGGTTTGCTTATGATATCCAACGTTATGATTACAACAGAATCGGACCAGCTACGGATTATTTGGCTTCATTGGACATCTCTTCGATCAAATCCATCGAAGTGATCAAGGATCCAATCCGTTTGGCAGAACTTGGACCACTGGCGGCCAATGGGGCCATTTGGATTACTACGTATGGTGGCCGATCGGGTGACAGACAGATTTCCGTGAACAGCTATTACGGTATCAATACAAAGCCTGCCGTGACGCCATTTAACGCTCAGTACGAAGACTTATTCAGACAAAACTTTTACAGTAAGTACGGCACATTGGATGATGTGTTAAAATATCCGGGCTATTTAGCTGATTCGACCAACCTCAATTACTACGGCAATGCAGACTGGTCGCATATTTATTATTCCAATGCAGCGCTGTATTCTATCGATATGAAACTGAACGGTGGTACAGACCGTGCGAACTTTGGTTTTTTCGGCAGCCATACGCGCAATGCCATCTCTTCAGATCAGACAGGCTTAGAGCGTTACAGTGCTTTGGTAAACATCAATATGTTGCCGTTTGAATGGTTTAAAGTGTCGACGTATATGAATGGTCGGCGTCTGGGCAGGGACAGGAACAAAAACCTGAGGGATCGGTATGCTGAAATGGCGTATTTGCCGGATCTTACAACGCCGTTGTCGCCAAACAAATCGGTCTATTCGATGTATACAGATCACTACAATCGCGAAGTGGTAGACGACAACGTGACGACCAGTTTTCAGGGAAATATTAACCTTTCTCTGGATATTCTGGAGAACCTGAATTTTACCTCATCCTTCTCTGTAGATTACAATGAGGGGGTCCGCGATTTATTCTATCCAAGCACATTGATGGAAACGATCAACTATATGTCTACTTATTATGGCTATACACAGCGTTTCATCTTTGGGAACAAGATTTCTTACCACAAATTGTTGGATGAGAACATGTTCAAAGTAACCGTAGGATCAGATTATTCGGAGGATATTTACCGGTATAACTATGCAAGGGCATACGACGGACCGAATGACTATATCAAGCTGAACGTCGTCACTGGAGACTCAAACAACTCCGAATATCTTCAACCCCAAGGTGGTCTCCGCGTGTTGCGCTGGAACAACAAAGAACAGTTCAATCTGCATGCGATATACAGTAAATTTGATTATGCCATTAAAAATCTTTGGGATTTTGAGGCCGTATTGCGTTGGGACGGAAGTTCTACCGTGCAACGCGACAGTCGCTGGCTATTCACGCCGGGAGCAAGCGCACGCTGGAATGTGAGCAATCAATTTGATATGGACAACTTGTTCAACATTAAGATGGCTTACACGAGGCTAGGTAAACCCGTTTACAACAGTCGTTTCGCTGCAGGACCCCAATATGCGGCCAATTTGGGTTGGGGTGATGAGCCAACTATTTCTTCTTATTATGGGTTCGCAGGTATATCGCGAGACTACTCCTACGGATGGACAGGCTATGACCTGAAATGGGCGTATAGTGATAAAATGGAGTTGACATTCAATAATTCGTTTTTACAGGACCGCTTGAGCACAGCTATATCGTTATACCAAACAGACGATAAAGACCAGATTGTATTAACACCTGTTCCGTTGGAATTTGGTTATGAAGGTCAGTATAAAAATGGATTGGCCGTTAGCAACCAAGGTATCGATGTCGTGATAAATGGGGTGGTGCTACCGGCCAAGGAAAAAGGTCTGGGATGGACGGCCGGGGTGAACTTCAATATCAACAAAAACGAGGTAACAGCCCTGCCTGAAGGATTGGACGAGTTGGCTATTGGCGAAAATAAGCTGAAAGTGGGCGAAGCAGTGGACAACTTCTGGTTATTGCAAAATACAGGGATCTATACTACCGCATCGGATATCCCGGTAGGATTGAGCAATAATGGTGTGCCGTTTGCAGTAGGCGATGCTAAATGGGTGGACCAAAATGGCGATCAAAATATTGATGACGACGATAAAGTATTCAGTGGCAGATTCACACCAAAGTTTTTTGGAGGATTCAATAATACCTTTACTTACAAAGGAGTGGACTTGAACTTAGGCTTTACCTATGCGGTAGGACACAAGGCGCTGAACCAACGGGCATCCAATCGGTATGATTTTATTAACAACGAGTCACAGAATTCTATCAACGGCGCACGAGAGATCTTCCAGTGGCAACAGGACGTAGACATCAGCCTGTATCCGTACTACAACGTATGGAGTGGTACGGCACCCTATCGTTTGGATCAGGACTTGTTCTTGGAGAATGCTTCTTATCTGAAATTGCGTACGGTTTCCTTGGGATATGATTTGTCGAAATTGCCTTCTGTCGTTTCCATGGTGCCGACAGTGCGTAGAGCATATGTGTACCTGAATGTCAATAACGTGTTTACGGTAACCAAATTCTCGGGCAATGATCCGGAATTGGTCAACTTCAACGGTATATATGACGGATACGGACTTCCATTGACAAAGACATTTACATTGGGTGTGAAATTGGATTTATAATATTACCAGCAGTTTTGAGATTATGTTAAAGAGAATTTATATGAATTATAGCCTGATAGCCTTGACTTTGTTTGGTCTATTGGCATCGTCGTGCAACAAGCAGTTGGATGCCCCTACTGTAGAGGTCTCACCGGAGAGTGGGCATTGGAAAAGCATTAGCGACACGAAAGCAGCCTTATTGGGCATGTATGGCCTGTTACGTGCCGCGATGGTCGATAACAATGCACACTGGATGTATGGTGAGTTGCGCTCGGGTGATTTTACGTCGTATTCCCGACAGGATCTGAACGCGTTAATCGATAACGACCTAAATAAGTCGTTTACGTTGTTGGAAAACTTATCCAATTGGCGCCGGTTTTATGCCGTTATCAATGCGGCTTCGTTGTTTATCGAGCGTGCACCTGAAGTGCTGGAGAAAGATTCACGTTACACCCGGTATAATTTAGAACTAGACATTGCGCAGGCCAGGGCTATTCGTGCCTTTACCTATTTCTATATGGTGCGTATCTGGGGTGATGTGCCATTGATCACCTCTTCTTTCGATAACGGCACGTTCCCTAAGTTTGAGCAGACAGATTACCGTTTGGTACTCAAATTTGCCGAGGACGAGCTGACCATGGCCGTAGAAGACCTACCGTTTCGTTATGGAGTATCTCCACAGGAATATTATGGTGACAACACGCCTTCCTGGCAAAAGATATTGTTCAATAAGATTACGGCTTACGCTATCTTGAGCCATTTGGCCGCCTATCAGGGCAAGTATATTGATGTAGCGAGCTATACGCAGTTCATCTTCGATAATTATACGCAGTCATCCATCAGTTATGTCGAAGATATCCGTCCGTCTTCGGCCAGTAACGCCGGATTGACAGGGTATTATGGTATATTCTCGAACAACTATACCCGCGGACAGGTGCTGAGCTTAAGTGCGGCTTATGTATACGGTGAAGCAACCTCGTCTGGCCATATCGAGTCGCTGACACTGGCGGCACCGTTTATCAACCGGACGAATCCGGATATCTATGTGTCTAAGGACATCATCAGCCAGCTGTATGTGGATGAGCGCGATAGGCGTTTTGGTGTAGATAGAACGGATCCTGAAAAACCGTTGTACCGCGAAAATTTCTTTAAGGATTACTCCAACGAGATTCCTGTATTTGCAAAAATAAATATCGTACGCGACGGAACAGCAGAAGGAAACTATGCAGTTTTCGGATCAAATCTGGTCTTTACCAGGTTGGAAGAACTTATCCTGTTGCGTGCCGAGGCGATGGCCGTATTGGGACAATCGGTCAAGGCGATTGAATACCTGAATATTGTGAAGGGGATGCGTATGACACAGCCTTACCAAGTGTCTGATCTGGACACGAAACCATTGATCGATGAGATCTTCCAAGAACGTAGAAGAGAATTGATGGGTGAGGGATGGCGGTTTCACGACTTAGTGCGTTTGAACAGAATTAAATCGATTGATCCAGATATGGTTGCGCTTATCCAGCAAGGGGGAATATATTGGCCAATTTCCAAACAGGTATTGAAAAACAATTCCAGTTTGAAGCAAAATGAGTATTGGAATAATAATTAGATACATTGAATATGAAGACGAGATATATAACCTATACCACCTTTTTTGTTTGCCTGTTGTTTACAATGAGTTGCGAGAAAGGAGATGACCATTATCTAAATTACAACACATCTGCTATTCGGCACGATGGCACCATGTATGATTATTTGATCCATCAACCGGGCGTGTACGATTCTTTGGCATTGGTGCTGGAGCGTCTGCCGGAACTAAAAAATTACCTGAACAACGAGCAAAGTAACATGACACTCTTTGCTATTAACAATCGCTCGTTTGAGTTGGCATTGACCAACCTGAACCTGGCACGTAAGAATAATAACCTCGTGCCATTGTATTTGGAAGATATTGATCGGGATCTCTTAGAAAAGTTAATGTACAGGTACGTATTCACGGATCGGCAGCGTGTGAACGACTTCAGGCCCTTTGTGGATGGGATGAGCGTGTTCAGCCTGAAATATGACTATGAGATGCATGTACTCTATCAGGTACTAACCTCCTCAGGGCTCGTGGGTGGCGGACAGCAACAGCTGATGTTCAGCGATGTGAACGAATCCATTTATCAACGATATTGGGACAGTACGGTGACCTCTTCGGTCGATCTGAATACCGACAACGGTATCGTGCATACCTTATCTCCCAGACACGAGTTTGGGTTTGGTAAATTAACCATTTTATTATCAGGAAATTAATTATGAGAAAGCTATTGCATAAATATAAAATGAATATGGCCGTGCCGTTTCTGTTCTGTATGGCGGGTATGGCAGGAACCTCATGTACGTCATTGATTCCGGATGACCTAGATGCTTTAGGCGATGATGTGACTCTGACCGTCACGGAGTTCACCCCTTATTTGGGACGGACTTCAACATACGAAAACATTGTCAATGTCAGTAATAAATCGACATTGCCCATCACTTTCAATATTGTAGGGGCGCGTACCTACGATGGACAGCCGGCACCTGAGCTCACCACAAAATACCCAGTCAAAGTGTGGAATGGATCATATAGTGGCGAAGAGACAAGTTTGGAAGAAATAGAAGCGAAGCGCAAGATTGAATACCGTCCGATGCTGGAAGTCCAGCACAAAAATGGAGACTTGGTCTTTTGGAATACAGGAAACCAGTCTTTTGTGATCACTGCTCCTGAGAACGGTTATCTTTTTGATCTGGAAATCCAGAACAGCGGCGGCCGTCGATATGTGCGTGACGTGGTCTTGAAACCGTTCAAAGAAAGACCTTATGAGCCTTCGCAATACGACCCCTTATCAGGCTTGTCGACGACTGCGTTCCTTCGCCCCTCGTATATGAATATATTTGACAGCCGCAATGGTAACAATATCGTGTTGGATGTGCGCGCGTATATTTTCAAGCAAACGGAGAATACGGCACCGGGCAACACATTTACGGTCAGTGTATTGGATTCGTTGGGGCAGGCCATAGATGTTCAGAAGTTTAAGGACACCGATTTTGAGCATCTGGTGCACGGTTTCAATCATAGGTTTCACGATGGAAAAGTTACATATGACGTCGCTTATCCGATGCCGCTGGTTTCTTATCCGACCCGGTATACCAATATTGCCGGAGACAGAAGCCGTATCGCGCTTCGCTATGACAGAATAGGTTATGGTGGTGTGCGCCAAGAAGCACGTTTATGGATGGATATCGCAATTTTTGAGGAAGGACATTGGGAATTGCAGTTTAGGTTTAATGGCGGAAGTCCAAAATTTGAAAACGAACAGTAGATTGTTAGCCTTATGGAAAGAATTTATTTAATATTTATTTTTTGCTCATTATTTGTTGCAAATGTCTTTGCCCAACAAGAACTGTCGGGTATCGTGAAAGATGAAAAAGGCGTAGGAATTGCTGGCGTTTCCATTAGAGTGCTGCCTTCGGGCAGAACGTTGGGCGCAACAAACGACGGGGGCTCGTTCAAGGTGACTATTCCGGCAGGCTCCACTGCTTTTAGCTTTGTGCACGCGGCGTATGAAACACAGAGTGCGAACATCGTATCCGGAAAAGTATATTATACGATAAGCATGTCTGATAAATCAGTAGAGATTGAAACCGTAACCGTGGGCTATGTTGCTCGTAAAAAAGAATCGCTCACCGGATCTGCTGTGGTTATCAAGGCTGATGAGATCAAGGATATACCGGCTGCTAACTTTACAGATTTATTGCAAGGTCGTGTACCGGGGATGAACGTGCAGCTGAATACAGGTACACCGGGCGTGCGTGGGAGCATGTCTATTCGCGGGCTTAACTCGGCAACGGTCAACATGTCGGGAGACGATGCTTACCTCAATGCGACCTCGCCCTTGTTCGTTATTGACGGGGTGCCGGTAGATGAAGGCAATAGTTTTGAATACGGTTTCCAAACACAGGGACCGGGTGTCAGTCCATTGTCTATGATTCCGGTGGAAGATTTGGAAGAAATAGTGGTGTTGAAGGATGCGCAGGCAACGGCTTTATATGGATCGCGCGGTGCCTATGGTGTTATATTGGTAAATACCAAACGTGGTAAGTCCAAGATACCGATTGTGAGCTATCAGTCCAAGTATTTTGTCAATACCATTCCTTCATTGCGCTCCGTGATTGGTGGCATCAACGAAAGGCGGATGCGTGTCAACCAGATTCTGCAAAACGATACGACTTATGAGTCGGCGTTAGATTTGATCAACCGTACACCGATGTTGGCCGACTCGTTGAATGCATATTATAACAACTCGACAAACTGGCAATCGTACTTTTATGGCATGACCCTTAATACCCAGCAGTCGCTGAACATTAGCGGTGGTGATCAGTCTTTTAACTACAAGATTGCACCGGGGTATTATAAGGAAAACGGTATTGTGCAAAATACCGGGTTTACACGTTATACCATGAATACCAATATGCAATACAGACCGAGTAATAAATTCCTGATGTCGGTTTTTATGAATGCAAATATGGTACGCAATAGTTTTGGGTCGGGCAATGCCTACCAGCAACGTGGTGTAGCTACTGGTGCCAACACAACGTCCCTCCTGCCCGAACCGTCTATATACTCGGGAAGTATGGAAGCTTTGGCATCGACCAACGTGATGAACGATAACAAGACGGGCTACGCCAATACGCAGGTGCAATTGGAGTATGAAATATTCAAAGGGTTCAAGGCAACGTCAAACGTTAATTTCACCTATGACAATGCCAACCAAGACAAGTTTACACCGGAGATACTGAATTCGGGCGAAAGCTTGATATATATCTTCAATAGTCGCCAAAATAAGTTGTATAACCGTAATATGTTGCAGTACAATACGACTTTTGGCACGGAGAAGCACAATTTGTTGACGTATTTCTTTAATGAGGTGGAGATGCGGGGTTTCCGTGCAGAAGCGATGCAACTTATTGGTACAGGTAGTGATAATATACAAACAGCCCTAAGCTATAACACCCGTGATACCAAAGGTGGGGTACTGGACAACCTAAACACTTTCCGATCTGCAAGTTATGCAGGTAATATGACATATCAATACGATTCAAAGTATATTTTTGAACTCTCGTACCGTCTGGACGGTAGCTCAAACAGGGGTTCCGCAGGTTTGTGGTCGCATAACCCTTCGGTTGGTCTTCGCTGGAATTTGAACAGTGAAAATTTTATGGAAGACGTCGATTGGTTGAGCCTGGCCAATATTCGGACAAGCTGGGGTCGCAATATTGTGCCGACGGGTTCGATATACGATGCCTACGGACGCTATACCATGGAATCCACAACCTATAATGGCCTGCCTACCGTGACGATCAATACTTCCCAGATACCGAATACAAACTTGGAGCCGATTGTGACCACGCAACTCAACCTGGGCGTAGAGTTGGGCCTGTGGGGGGATCGTTTAATGGTGACGTATGAAAACTACTACAAACAGGTAGACAAAGAGCTCGTAGATTTGTTTTTGCCCAATATTCTTGGATTTGAAAAACAAAAAGTAAATGAGCAATCTATCGTGAATATAGGCCATGAATTGTCGCTATTCTACCGCCCGAATTTCTCAAACCCCGACTGGAAAGCAACAATTTTTGCGAACGGTGCATTGAACAAAGATTATTTGACAGATTTGGTGGGAGATATGCGTCAGGAAATTAACCAGCATACCGATCCCAATCTTTCGTATATACATATCTTGAAAAGATTGGGACGCAATGCACTGACAAATATCTTATACGATTATAGAGGGGTATATCAAAATGATTCGGATGTGCCGGTCAACCCGGCAACGGGTTTACGCTACAGAATGGGAGGTATTTTGGGCGACGATGGTTTTTTCAGAGCAGGGGACCCAATCTTTACGGATTTGAACGGCGACTATGTATTGGATGAGCAAGACTTGGTATTTGCCGGTAATTCCCAACCGCGCTTCACAGGTGGTTTCGGTGCAACGATCCAATATAAAAACTGGTCTTTGCAACCCAACTTTGTATTTACGCTAAAACGTGACATTGTTAACAACGCTATAGCGAATTATTTCAGGGCATATTACAACCCGGCCGGAGGAGGAGCTTTGTTGCCAATTGAGGATTACAATTATTGGACGCCGGCGAATACCTCAGCAGACTATCCTAATCCATTTGATTTCCGCAGGGCTAATTTGATCAATGCTTACCGTTACAACTCAACCTTGTTTCAGGAAGATGGTTCTTATCTGAAATTCAGTTCAGCTACATTATCATACAATGTCGATCGGGACTATCTACAGTCCAGATGGAACATGTCGGGACTTCGTCTATTCTTGACAGCGGACAATGTTTATACTTTCTCCGGGTATTCGGGACCAGATCCGGAGCTGGTGTCTGCGCTTGGCTATGATACGTCCGATGGCTACCCACGGGCGCGTAGATTTACACTTGGCTTAGATATTCGGTTCTAAATAAAAAAGATTAGTAATGAAAAAGATATTCATATATAGCATTTGTGTGATGTCCGTTTTGATGACATCATGTGGTAAGGATTTTCTGACAGTACGCCCTATTGAAGACCTGACTGGAAATAACTATTGGCAGACTAAAAACGATGTCGATATGTTTGTGCAGGGTCTGTATTCCAATTTCAGGAACGCAACGATGAATCATGCATTTTTCCCTTCCACGGGAGACTTTAGGTGCGCCCCCATTAACGGAACCTCCGGATCGAATGGTGCTAGCGCTTTTATGAACCATATCCGTTACCTGAGATTCAATGACCTGAATGGGCTGTTTGCACAATATTTTGGTACCGACCGTGGTTATGGTGAAAATGGCGATTATTTCGGCTTTAAGAACATTCGTAACTGGAGCCGCTTCTACCTCTTGATACAGAAAGCGAATATCGCTATCTACGAGATCAACCGTATGGAAGGTGGTATTCTGTCTGATGCGGATCGGAAACGCTATGTTGCCGAGGCCGTATTTATGCGTAACTTGTCTTATTTCTTCTTGGTGCGTTTATTTGGTGATGTGCCGTACTATACGGAAGCCTATTCCTCTACTGCTATCGGGCGTTCGCCGATGTTGGATGTATTGGAGAGTATTTATCAGGATATGCATGCCCATTACATGGATTTGCCGTGGACGTATGAGGACCCTACATTGGTGGGCAATAAGGCCATGCGTGGCGGTGCCTTGGCACTGATGATGCATATCAATATGTGGCTTGCCGGATTTTCGGATACGAACAAGAACCAATTCTACGAACGTGTGGAAGTATTGGGTAAGGAGCTGGTCGAACAGAATGACGGCGCCTATGAGCTATTGCCCTTGCAACGCACCAAGCAGATCTTCAAAGGCCGTACCAAAGAGGGGCTTTTTGAGATTGCGCAAAACTTCAACTACGGAGAGCTGTTTCATTTATCGGCTACCTATGCCGATTATGTATTGCGTGCGCCGTACAAATACGTTACGATTACTAAATCGTACATTCACTACGATCCGGCTTTTATGAAGAAAATGTATCCGGAATCCGCATCGGACGAGCGCAAGACTTATTGGTTCGAGGACATCTATGCGACCAATGGTGATTTTGTATGCTTGAAATATACCAACGTATTCGCAGACGAAAATAATGAAGATAATAACCCGGATGACAATGCGATTGTATTCCGTTATGCGGATGCGATATTACTTCGTGCCGAAGCATTGGCCGAACTGAACCGGGATGATGAAGCCAAAGCCGCATTAAATATGGTGCGGACTCGTGCCAATGCAACCTTGGTGACCGATACGGGAGAAGAGCTCAAAGATGCTATCTGGTGGGAGCGTGTGCGGGAACTCTTGGGTGAAGGCCATTTCTTTTATGATTTGGTGCGCACCAAAAAAGTTTTGAACACCGATTATACCCCGGCAACGATGTCAGTGTCTGCATTCAGTCAACGTGCTTGGACATGGCCTATCGATCCGTCAGCTTATACGAACAATCCGTATATGACCCCGAATACTTATTGGAATAATTAATACGTAGGACTATGAATAAGAAAGTAATAAATAGCATTTTCCCGATCATGATAGCACTGTTGCTGTTTTCATCATGTCAAAAATATTATATGGACTCGGGTATCCATAACCCTAAGTATGACGGTACCGTGATGGATTATATCAAATACCGCAAGGACATCTTTGATTCCCTGTACAAGGTAATCCAATTGGCCGATATGGAAAATACCCTTAACCGTCAGGGGGTGACGTTTTTTGCACCCGGCGATGCATCTATCCGCAAGTCTATATTCAACTTGAACCGTGGTTTGCATGCCTTGGGAAGAGACACTGTCCTTAAGATGGATCAAATAGACCCTTCCGTATGGAGAGAGTATTTATCGATGTATATTTATAACAATACCTATTTGCTGAAGGATATCCCACAACTGGACACCAACAACATGAACGTGTTCCCGGGCCAGGGCTTCATATCGGTGGGCAACCAGAATATGAATCTGGGTGTGTTGTGGAATGATGTCAGCACGAATAATGGGCAACAGGTCGTAAAATACGCCGGATACAGGCAACTTTATATCTCGTATATCCTGGATATCAGCAACACGGACAACAATTCGATACGTATGATCAATGCGCCTGTGGCGACTTCCGATATACAGACATCAAACGGGGTGATTCACGCATTGGAGTATCGAAGACATTCCTTTGGGTTTATTTCGGACAACTTTGCCAATTCGGCGTACAGTAAGGGTATAAAATATTAAACAAAGAGAAAATGAAGAGAGTTTTTCATATATCGTTGCAACTCATTATCACTGTCGGGGTGCTAACTATGGCAGCTTGTAGCAAAAAGGAGAGTGGATTGGGCGAAAATCCCTATGCAGGAGGAAAATCACCACTGGGAGTGCTTTTTGAAAACCTGAACAGGCCCTTAGCGAGCGCAAGACCAAATGATGTGATACAGGTATCGGTCAGAGGATTGGCAAATTATACGGATGTACTGGAGGCATTTGTTAACGAGGAAGCCGCACAGGTCGTCAGTATTTCCGATTCTACCCTGGATATCCGTATTCCGGCACAGGTATCTTCCGGGGTGCTCAAGCTGAAAATTAATGAACAGATCTTCTTTGGTCCTAAAGTGACGATTGAAGGAAAGGTGACGTTCGATACGGACTATGGAATCGTCAATGGTTACAATGGGGCGGTATATCAATTGTTAAACGTATCACCGAATGTGTGGGCTGTGGGAAGTTTCACAGATTTTGAAAATGAAGCTTCCAGTACACTTTTCCGAAATGGCATCAGCATCATCAATTCTAATGGCAAATCGATTGATGCAGCCAATTACCAAGCTGGAAGAGGAGCAGAAGGTGGGTTGCGTAGCATTACGCGTACGACCGATGGAAAGTTTATTGTGGCTGGTGGAATGGCGAGTTACAACAGAAGATCGGTGTTTGGACTCACCAAAATCAATGGGAATGCGTCATTGGATACAATGACGGTGGAGTTGATCAATACTACACCGGAGATTCCGGCAAATGCTTTTGACACCGTTCCGGCATTCAACGCTGGTTTTTTCGGAACCTTGCTAAAGGTTTTTTCGACCCCGGATAACGGCGTGATCGTATTGGGCGATTTTGTACAGCATTTTTATGTAGATTACAATTATTCATCGCGGGAAACGAGGACCAACATCTTTACGAATGTACGTGATATTGTGCGGTTGAAAGAAGATGGTCGTGTGGACTCCAGTTTCTCTTTCCAGAATACCGGTGTGAACGGCTCGATTAATGACGCTGTACAGTTATCGGACGGGCGTATTGTGGCAGTAGGCGCATTTACCTCTTTCAATGGTACCACAGCCAACCGTATCGTGGCATTCAATACAGACGGAACAATCAGCAACAGTTTTGCCGCAAATGTTGGTTCGGGCGTCAGTGAGGCCAATGCCGAGATACTATCCATCACGTATAATCCTACGGTCAACAAGATTGCATTGGCCGGTCGATTCACGACTTTCAACGGAAAGGTCAAAAATGGTGTGGTGATTCTGAACACAGACGGATCGGTAGACGATTCTTTCACGTTAGGTGATGTTCAGGGGCGAATTTCTACGTATGCTTATGTGATGAACAGCGGAAGAGTATTGGTGTCTGGTGACTATATTACATACGACGGTGTGAACCGCTCCAGACTCTTGATCCTGGAGGCCGACGGAACTGCACTGCAGGATTATAATAACTTGGGAACCTTCACCGGACGCATCACTTCGGTCATCGAAACCACATCTAGCCTGGGACACCCGGCATTGCTGATCGGTGGTTTGATTAGCATGGCAGATGGTAGGCGAGTGGGAAATATCTTTAAGTTGGAAGTTAGAAACTGATTAATCTAGTGAAGCTATGAAATGGAATAAGAATATAAAGCAGTTACTTTTGGCATTGGTGGTGCTGACCTTTGCTGCCTGTAACGAAGAGTTTCCTAATCTTTTGGATAAGGAGTATAACAATAAAGAAGTAGGAACACAGGCAAATAAGGTAGTGCTGGTCGTGGTGGACGGATTGCGGGGCAATGCCTTGTCCGAGATTGACCCGGAGAACCTACGTATCATTGCCCGTAACTCGCTGTACAGCAATTCGGGTCTGGGTGATTTTCAGAGTACGCCTTTTACCCGGAGTATGGGATTAGCGAACGTGTTTACCGGAGTGACCTCGGACAAGCACGAAGTATCGGGCGATAATCTAAATGCCGTGAATGTAGACGCTTATCCTACGTTCCTCACCCGCTTGAAACAAAGCTATGAAGGATTTAGTGCGGTGGCTTACACTACCGATCAATCCGTCAGTGATTACCTGCTGAAAGATGCGGAAACCAAAGAAATTGTGGCAACGGATGCTGAAGTTGTCAACAAAACGAAGGAAGCTATATTGAATAAAGAGGTCTCTTTGATTGTGTCACACCTGTCTGACATCGACAAGGCGGGAGAAGCGAATGCCTATGAGTCCGACGATCCGGCTTATAGACAAGCGATATTGACATTTGACGAGCAGATCAATGATATTATTGGAGCGGTCAAGCAACGTCCAAACTATAAAGATGAGAATTGGTTGGTCATCATTACCTCCACATCGGGCGGTGCGATTGCTCACCCGGATCCGAATGATTTGACGGCGTATGGGGACAGCAAGCGCAATACCTTTACTTATTTCTATTCGCCAAAATTCTCCCGCAAATATATCGTGAAGCCTAATTCTACGGATGTGCCTTTTGAAGGTAATGCAATACGTTATACCTACGCAGAACCTCGTGTAAATTCCGTATTGACCAATGCACAGGATTATAATTTTGCGAGCACTACAGCTGATTTTACGATTAACTTTTTCATCAAAACGATGAACACAGGTGATCATAATTACCCCATTGTATTAGCCAAGCGTGTCACGGGCTTTTCTGGAAATGGTTGGAATATTTTTATGGAAAACAGAGGAGGAGCCACGCAGGGAGCACTTGGATGGAATTCGAACATCAGCAGTCAGACTTTCGCAACGAAACGCGTGAGCGATGGTTTGTGGCATTCTTTCACCGTAGTTGTCAACAGGTCGGGAAGCAATAAGACCGTTCGTGTGTTTATGGATGGCGATTTTAATGCGTCGAATGTTGTAAACACGAACTCGTTGGATAATACTGCTCCGCTGGCTATTGGAAGGTGGGCAGGTAATGACAATGCGAATGCAGATTTACTGTTGTGCAATTTACAGATTTATAATACAGCTTTTAGCGATGAAGAGGTAAAAGCACTTGCCGGAATAGGTTTGGTAAAGGATACACATCCTAAATACGGTAATTTGATAGGCTATTGGCCGGGCTATAATGATGTGGGTACCAACAAGCTGACGGATGTTTCAGGTAGAGGCAACCATATGGCAGTTACCGGCCCCTATACATGGAGCACATTCAGCGATATTGTACGTCAGTTCCAGCCGGATATTTCAGCGAGTTTCTACAACATGGTGCCAAATCTGGTTGATATTCCATTTTTCATATATCAGTGGTATGGTGTATTGCCCTTATCATCATGGGGATTGGATGGACAGGCTTGGACGCCTCCGTTTGCCATATTAGAGTATTAAATTTATAACGTGAGCTTGATATGAAAAGATTATTTAAATATTTATTTGTCTCTGTAGTGGTTATGGCACTGGCTTCGTGCGACAAGTACGGATACGATGTAGAAGACGGTTATCAAAAAGGGGACGACAGCGGAGAGGAAGTGCCGGATACCGATATGTCGTATGTGGATCGCTCGTTGTATGATCGGGCACGTATCTATCCGGGGCTGGTAGGCGATGGAGTGCGTCGTATTGCGGATACCACCGTGATGTTAGACTTGAATTTTAAATGGGTAAAGACCTCCGACTTGCGTGTCAGCGTGACACCATCACCGCTATTCAGCACGGGGTTATATGCCGCCGCAGGCGAAAATATCCGAATCACCGTACCGCAGGGAGTCGTGGGATTGACTGTACAGGTAGGTGCCCACCGCGACAACCTGACTGGTAAAGATCCCTTACGTCGCGACCCCATTCTGTATACTGTGAAAGAATTGTTTCCCGGGGATAACTATATCCGAAACCCTTATGGAGGACTTATCTGGATACAGGCGGCATTATCGCGAACAGAGCCGGTGCCCTTAAAAATCTCGAATGCAGTACGGACGTCGGATTTTATTCAGGGAACCTCCAATCAAACCACATGGCTGGCAGATGTAGAGGCCAATAATGTGCCCTGGCTGGAGCTACGTTCCAAACGTGTTATTTTTACCGTTCCACGTGAATACGTATTACGTTACAAAGACCGATTAAGTGTCGATCAGATTCTAGCCACTTGGAATGAAATTTATGAGAAAGATTACTACGATTGGATGGGTCTGAAACCTAACGTAACCGGCAACGACCTGAAGGATTCTTATCCGCAATTGCCGGAACGCGGTGTGTTGGATATACAGCCATCGGTAGGATATGCACATAGTGGTTTCCCATGGGTAGCCCAGCAAGATATGCACTGGTTTCTGATGTTCTCCAGCTACGATTATTTTACCGGAACAATTAATACAGGAGAAGGTGCTTGGGGGGCTTTTCATGAAATCGGACACAATTATCAACAAGGATCGGTATGGAGCTGGGACGGATTGGGCGAAACGACCAATAACTTGTTTGTCTTCAAAGCAGCCAATCGTTTGAACAATCCGGCTGTCGCTAATCACCCGGCTTTACAGAATGCTTTTACCAAGGGTGTGGCGTACGCCACATCCAATGATGCCAAAAACTTTGCTAATCCGGGAGATCAGTGGGCTACAAGTGACAATATGCCGTTTTTCAAATTGACGCCTTTCTTGCAGATTTTTAATAAGGTAGAAGGCAAGAACGGTGAGCCAGGATGGGATTTTATGCCATTCCTGTACACCAGAGCACGGCATGCAAATACGGGCTTTGCTTTGAATCAGGCAAAAATAGACTTCTTTTACCGAACGTTGTGCGAGTATACGGGGAAGGATTATTTTCGTTTTTTCAATGCCTGGGGAATTGGTCTGAGTACCCTCGTACGCCGTGAAATGCGTAATACGTACGATCCGATAGATAAGCAGATCTGGACGTATAATCCATTGACTAATACAGGAGGCGAAGAGCCTTTAGGGTCAAAGTACGACCTAAATAACTCCTTGTTTGGTTGGACGTCGAGTTATCCTGCTCACGCAAGTGGTGGCGACGGTGGAGGCTTCCCGGCTTTGTACCAGTTTGGTTTTGCTTCAGGTTCTGGTCAATATTTCCATACCGATTGGAGTTCGAGCGCGCCTACGCTACCATTTAGCATCACGATGGATTTGAAAGGAGTAGAGGCGTTCAAAGGCTTGTATTATGGCAACCGCGACCATTCAATGACCAATAAGCGCATGCGGATCTATTGGAGTAATACCAATAACGGTGTGGATTGGTCGTTGATCGGTGATTTCGATGACTTGCCAACGACAAGGGCGGCACGTATTGAGATTCCGTTTAGCCAGGTATATGAAGCACGTTTTGTAAAAGTAGAATTCCCTGAGGCGAATAGGGCTGGTAACACACATGTTGCGTTGACGGAATTAGGCTTGTTTTATGATAACTAGTTAAAAAAGGAACGATAATTATGAATAGGATATTTGTTTTTTTAAGTCTGGCGATGTGGGTGATGAGCGGATGTACGCGCTACGATAATCCGGCACCTTATTTTGAGGAATATGAGCAAGACGGAGATAAAATAATTCGGCAGAAGGTGCTTGTCATAGCAGTTGATGGTTTGGTAGGCAGTCAGATCGCGGCGTATCAGCCTGCTAATATAGAGGCAATGATGCGGCAGGGTAAATACTCGTTTAGTACCAAGGCAGATCTGAATACTTCGGAAGCATCTAGCTGGACGACACTGTTGACTGGGTACGAATCCGAAATACACCATATCACAGATCAAAGTTACTTGCCCGAGCGCGACCCTTCACATCCACATGGGGATAACGAAATGACACCAACGTTATTTTATAGATTGGAGATGCTGAATAGCAGGTTACATACAGCAGCGATCATGCGTAACGAAACATTGACGCGTATGTTGCTGACGGATGTAGACCATACAGACGTGCCGGAATCGGATGCAGGGGTAAAAGATGCAGCCATTGAATATCTGGACAAGAAAGACCCGGATGTATTGTTGGTGCAGTTTACGGACGTGCTGACAGCCGGTAAAAGTGGTGGTTTTGTGCTGTCGAATGCTGCTTATAAATCGGCATTGGATAAAGTAGATGGCTACATTGGTGAGATCAAGACGGCATTGGACAAAAGAGATGAAAACGAAAGATGGTTGGTCATCTTGACTTCGCCACACGGTGGTACGGCAGATGGCACCTATGGTTCTATATCTACAGATGAGATCAATGTTTTCACACTGTACTATAATAAAGACCTCAAATCGGGCGAACTGAAAGCCGATGCGATGACCTATTTCAATAGTAACGGGTACCTTCCTGGAACGTATGCACATTATAATGGAGCTGGTGTAAGGGATCGTACCGTGACAGAAATAGGAGTTCGGGCGCAAACGCCGAGTGGAACTGCAAGTGATATCTTCAATGCGGCTAGCACCGGAGAGATTTCATATGAGTTTAAGCACCGCTTGAATCAGGATAATTTCTGGGCAGGTTTATCGTTCTCAGGAGGATATACCTATTGGTACAACTATTTCATGGGGAAAGATGCAAGTTCGAACTCTGCAGCAACCAAAGGTTGGCACTTGTATGGATCAGATGGTGCAGGTTGGAGTTTGCGTTTCCAAGATGGGAGCAATACGGAGACCGTGGGTATATCTAGAGGTATTGACGGAATGTGGCGACACTATGTATTTGTATTCAAGCGATTGACTGCCACTACGACTGAGATACGTGTTTATCTAGATGGTAATCTTTCCAGCCAACAAACGATTAACATGGGAGTAGATGCCTTTGCCAACGATGAACCGCTAACTTTGGGATTCAATACGATGGATACACGTATGGCATTTCCTAATCAGGACTTTTCGGATTTGCGTGTTTGGAACAAAGCTTTGACGACAGAAGAAGCCGTGGCATTGGGCTGTGAGAAAGAAATCACGGATACGAACCCACTTAAAGCCAATCTATTGGCCTATTACGGCTCATTTGCAGGTACTTCATGGCTAAATGGGGCAAACACCGGGGCCCCGGATATGATCTTGTCCGGCACACCCTCCATCAAGAATGCCGCAAATTATTCGGTATGTCCTGCACCTGCTGATGCCGTGTATCTGCAAAATGTGGATATATTCCCACAGATATATTATTGGCTAGGGATGAAGGTGTCAGATGACTGGAATGTGTCGGGTTCGTTGTTTTTGGATAGATTTGAAATTGAATTTATAAAATAATGTTATGTTAATTGTGGATTAAGACCATGACATGTATACATTATCCAATCATACATTTTACTTAGCAATACGTTATGAAGAAAATAGTTGTTAATTTTTTGATTGCCGGGGTTTTGTCCGTCGCGTTGACGGCTTGTACCAAAGATACGCTGGTCTTTCCGCCGGCAGTCGAGGACTTTGATAAAGATCGGGTGATCGATGTCATCGCCAAGCCTTCTGACGTGAAGATAGAAGGAGCCTATGATTACCATTTTGTCATCAAGTGGCCTATAATGAGTGATAAAGTGGCTAAAGTCGTCGTAGATTATATGGATGATGGCGAAGTTAAAACCAAGGAGTTCTCGGATTTTAGTGAAGATGGTGTGATCGAAACGTCACAGTTTGGTGAATATACCTTCAAGATGACCACATATTCTAAGGGTGATTTGGTTTCTGCACCGGTAGCGATCACGGCCGTAAACAAAGGCTTTATCATCGAGGAAGTTTTGGACAACGCTATTATATCGCTGTTGGACGGAGAGGTAGAGGTAAAGCTGGTCAATCCGAACCAGGTGCCGATCAAAACGACCATTACCTATCCTGGTGCATCAGAGTCCATGAGTATGATCCATGAGAGTAGTGAAGAGTTGATTGTGCTGACTTTTTCCGAGCAGGATGGTACGCATACCTATACAGTAGAGCTAGAGGATGCACAAGGTCGCACGGTGTCGCAACAATATAGTTATACATTTCAGTATATTGTCAACAGTTCGCTTGTTGCCGAGTATGGGGTAGGAAGGTATAGCGTGAGTAATAATGCAAACTCTGGTATCACGTTGAAGGTAACCTATCCGGTTGCGGGTGGCGGCACGACGACCGTGGAAAGATCATATACCAGCGCAGAAGCAGTATTTGATTTTGTACCGGTCGATGGCACACATGAGGTCATTGTGGAGTATGAGGACGCAGGAGGCAGACAGCGTAGTGAAACACTTACGTATACACATTATCCATTTGTGTTTAAATCCTTCACAACAGCGGCAGACAAGGCGGATTGGTCAGTGACGGTAAGCTCAAATGCGCAAGCGATTGGTGGTGGTAATTATGATGGTTCGGGACCTGGGGCTTTGCTTGATGGTGATCCGAATACATTTTGGCATACACCATGGTATTCGGGTGAAGGCTATGAACCTATAAAGCCTTGGCCACATTATGCAACCATCACATTTGATAAAAAGATACAGCTGACAAAGCTAATCCTGCTGAACAGGCACAATAATGGTAATGGAGCACCGCACGATATCGATTTGCAGATTAGTACGGATGGTTCAAACTTTGTGACACACGAGTCCTTTGTTAACACCAGTCGAGCGGCCGGAGCAACATTAGCCTACAATCTTACAACACCGGTGGAGACCAAATATGTGCGAATATTATTCAGAACGCCTACCGGTGACGGTGAGGCCAGCATGGCTTTAGCCGAAATCAATTTTGAAGGGAATCAAAATTTGTAAATTTTGCGCATACAAAAAGCGGGCTTCCTAAGAAAACCCGCTTTTTTATTATTCTTCCTCGTAAAACTCAATTAACGAAGCCATATACGTATCGTTCCACCCTTCAACAATGTCATCGTATGCTTCGTCGGGGATATTGTTGTGGCGAAGTTCCAGAGAAGTGCCTTTTTGGTGTTCATGGAGCTTGATGGTGACGATGGAAGGCTCGTCCTGCTCACCGAAATACCATTCCTGCACAATCTTTTTATAGGGTTCCAAGGCGATGAACCGACCTTCAATAGCGCCGTCCCACATGGAAAATTCACCGCCTTCCCGGGAATCGATCTGTGCAATATCTCCTGTCCAAAGATGAACGGTGGTCTCTGTGGTTAAAGCCTTGTACACATCTTCCGGATCGGTAGGAATGATGTAGTAGTTCTTAAAATCTTTCATGCACAAAGATACAGGAAGAACATTATAAAAAAGGTTCTAACCTTAAACTTCAAACCCTTAAACTTCTCACTTTTTAATTTTTACTTCTTACTTTTGAATATGAGTAATTTTCTTCCCAATGAATTGATCAGAAGGTTAAGTGAGCAAGACAGCTTTAACTTATCGGAATTTATAGCAACACACGAACAGGGAGACAAGATTACTTCTATTCGGTTGAATCCAAATAAACCCTATCCGGTAGACCTGCAATCCTATGAAAAAGTTCCTTGGTGCGATAATGGCTATTACCTGCAGGAAAGACCTATTTTTACATTAGATCCATTTTACCATGCCGGATGTTTCTATGTGCAGGAGGCTTCATCTATGTTTCTCGACCATATCTTGGGATATCTTGGCTTGAAAGGAAGTGAAACAAGAGCTTTAGATCTGTGTGCAGCGCCGGGCGGGAAATCTACGCTCTTGAATACAGCGTTGGGTGAAGATGCGTTATTGGTATCCAATGAGGTTATTAAATCCCGATCCAAAATTCTGGAAGATAATTTGGTGCGTTGGGGAAATCCCAATGTGGTGGCGACAAACAACGACCCTACTGCATTTAGCCGGTTACCAGGTTACTTCGATCTCTTGGTGGTGGATGCCCCTTGTTCGGGCTCGGGAATGTTCCGAAAAGACAAAGACGCCTTGGATGAATGGTCTTTGGCCAATGTTAAGCTGTGTAGTGACAGGCAAAAACGTATACTGGCCGATGTGCTACCCGCCTTGAAAGAAGAAGGCTTGTTAATCTATTCTACCTGCTCTTATTCTGTAGAAGAAAACGAAGAAGTATTGGACTGGTTAATGGGAGAACATACCTTGGAGAGCATACGGATTCCGGTAAACAGCGAGTGGGGGATTGAAGAGACAATATCTGCATCAAGAAAAGGTTTTGGATACCGGTTTTACCCACATAAGGTAAAAGGTGAAGGTTTTTTTATTTCGGTGCTTCGAAAAAAAGTGGAACAACCGACCTTCAACCAAAAGAAAATAAAACCGGAGAAAAGCGCTGTTCCAAAGGGAATTGTAGGACAATGGGTACAAAAAGAACATGCTTTTTTGACGTTTATGCAACATGACGATATCCATGTTTTTCCGAAGGCGTTCGAACTGGATCTTAAGATATTGCAACAGGTGCTGTATTTGAAAAATGCTGGGACGAAACTGGGTAAATGGTTAGGCAAGGAGCTGATACCTTCGCATGACTTGGCATTGAGCAATAATGTGTTGGAGAACCTTCCTTCCCAAGGAGTAGATTTAGAAATAGCCCGAGATTTTTTACGCAAGAAAGATTTAAATATAGAATCTTTTTCCGGTGTGCAAAAAGGGTGGTGTTTGGTTAAGTATGAAGGGGTGAATTTGGGTTGGGTAAAAGTGTTGTCGAACAGAGTCAACAATTATTATCCAAAGGAATTGCGTGTTATGCATTTATAGCTTGCTGGTGTTCTACGATAAGCTTGCACAAGTCTTTTGCAACAGCAGTTTTATTTTTCAGGGAGAAAGGCAAAAGATCACCAGCACGATTAATGACGGTCACTTTGTTGGTGTCTACGGCAAATCCGGCTCCGGGATCTTGCATGGAATTCAGTACAATAAAATCTAAATTCTTGCGTTTCAGCTTATCTGTGGCATTTTGTACCTCGTCGTTTGTCTCCAAAGCGAAGCCTACCAGTGTTTGTCTGTCTGTTTTCTTTCGACCTAACGTGGCGAGGATATCGGTCGTTTTGGTCAACACGACCTGAAAAACAGCCTCTTTCTTTTTAATTTTTCGATCGGCTACTTCTAATGGAGTATAATCGGCCACTGCTGCACTCATCACAATAATGTCCGAGCTGTTGAAATGTTGTTCGCAGGCGGTTAACATTTCCTTTGCGGAGGTTACGGCCTGTCGGTGTACTTTTACAGGAGCGTTTAGAGCTGTTGGACCACTTATTAAAGTCACGTCAGCTCCCAATTGAGCCAATGCTTCGGCTATGGCATAGCCCATTTTTCCACTGGAATGATTGCCTATAAAACGAACGGGATCGATAGCCTCGTAGGTCGGCCCTGCGGTGACCAACGCTCTTTTGCCTTTCAGTGGAAGGTCTTCGTCAAAGACTACTTGTAGTCGATTCAAAATTTCTTCAGGCTCGGCTAATCTCCCCTCGCCGACTAATCCACTGGCCAACTCTCCGTTGCCGGGTTCGATAAGAATATGTCCATATTGCCGGAGAAGGCTGATGTTGTGTTGTGTGGCTGGATGTGCCCACATATCCAAATCCATGGCTGGAGCAAACAGTACAGGGCACTTGGCCGATAGGTAGGTGGCTAATAGTAAATTATCGCAAAGCCCATGAGCCATCTTGCTTAATGTATTTGCGGTTGCGGGAGCTATCAGCAATGCATCTGCCCGAAGGCCCAATTCGACATGGTTATGCCATGTGCCTGTTTCACGGTCGAAATAAGACGATAAGACAGGGTGTTTGGATAACGTGGATAATGTCAGTGTAGTGATGAAATCCTGTGCATCAGGAGTCATGATGACCTGTACCTGAGCCTGCTCTTTGATCAAGAGGCGGACTAATGTTGCAATTTTATATGCGGCAATACTGCCGCATACGCCAATCACAATATTTTTGCCCTTTAGAGACATCGGTCAAGGAATTATTCTTGTTCTTTAGAAGGGTTTCTAAAGTAGATTTTGTCGTGCAAAAACTCATCAATAGCCACCAAAGTTGGCTTTGGCATGCGCTCATAGTGTTTTGAAATTTCGATTTGCTCGCGGTTTTCAAAGACTTCTTCCAAGTTGTCGTTGCTACTGGCAAATTCTGCTAATTTAGCGTTCAATTCTTCTTTAACATCTACTGCAATTTGGTTGGCGCGTTTGGCAACAATCACGATGGATTCATATATGTTATTTGTGCTTTGGTCCAATTGTCTCAAATCACGTGTTACCGTAGTGTTTGAAATAGAAGTGTTTTTATTTTGACTCATGGTTAAAATGTTGTAATGTTCTGTAATCTTAATTATTTTCAGCGGAAGCAGTTTCTTTTGCTTTGGCTTCTTCTGCTATGCCTAATTCTCTGTTTTGTTCCTCCCGAATTCGATTGATTTCGTTCATGCGTTTCACCACAAAGGCGATTTGTTTTTCAGCGCCGGAGCGGATATCGTCAGCTTCTTTCTTATACTTGCTATTGGGATAATTCTCAATAAATGACTGATAATAGTCCAGTGCCTCATTATAACGCTCTTCTTGTCGGTGGAGGTAGCTGTTCTGTGCAAACAGATATTGAGATTTCACAATGAGGAACTCCACTTCTTCTGCATACCGCGTGTCCGGATATTCACGCAACATATTTTCAAAGGCGATAACGGCCGCACGATAGTCGTCCGGTTGACCCATGTCGTAATAAAGTTTAGCATTGGCATATGCCTTGGTTTCCAGCTTATCCCGTAAATTTTGGATTAACTCTCCCGCTTCCTTAGCCCTTTCACCATCTGGGTATAAATTGATGAATAGTTGTAACTCGTCAATAGCTTTTTTCGTGTTCTCCTGGTCTAATGAAGGACGTGGCGAGTCTAGATAGAAACAATATGCCGACATAAAACGACACTCTTCTGCTCTTGGGCTATTAGGGTATGTCGTAGCAAAGTTTTTAAAAGTCAATCGAGCACCGGTATAGTCTTTGAGGCGATAGCTGGTGTAAGCGGTAAAATAATACAGATCTTCTGCTTCGGCTTGGCCACGATATTTGGTCATCAGATCATCAAACAGAATCAGCGCTTTGCTATACTTCTTTTTTTCGTACAACTTGACAGCCTCTTGGTATTTCATGGTAATGTTGTTGCTGTTACGAAGTTTCTCAAACTTGCTTTTGCAACCCGCAATGAAGACGACCACTACTACACTAGCCAAAAATAATACTATACGCCTATTTAAAAACATTTTACAAAGATACGTGAAATTCAAATAAGATTCAATTAAATTTTAGTGATGCAAGATAATCCATTTATAAAGGGAAACCTACTGCGGGAAAGCAGTTTAACATTCTTTAACCGTGTTTGGGAACGTATGTGTCAATAAAATGTTGAATTGTGGTCGGTTGTTTTTGGTTCGTCAGGAATATTTTATTAAATTGACTATCTTTACATCGAATAAATAATAAAGCAATGACATTACACGAGCGAGTAGAGCAGGCATTGGATTCTATCAGGCCTTATCTGGAGACGGATGGAGGTAACGTTACTATTGAAGAGATTACTCCGGATAATGTGGTTAAATTGAAACTACTGGGAACCTGTGCAAGCTGTGCCATGAGCATCATGACCTTTAAGGCGGGACTGGAGCAGGCTATTAAGAAAGCTGTTCCTGAAATTACCGCTGTGGAGGCTCTCAATTTGACGGATATGAACGATCCGAATGCGATTACACCTACGCGGATTTAAATCGATTTTAGGGTTAACAAAATTTAACAGCCTTCTCTTGAGGAGTTTGTCTAAATTTGAACACATGACAGGAAAGATGAGGATTTTTTTATTTTTGGTTTTTTTCTTTCTTGCGTTTGTGACGCAAGCGCAGGAGAAAAAAATTATCCAATTCAGTGGGCTTATTACGTCTGTTGGGGGAGAACTTCCTGTTCCTTTTGTCACCGTAACCAACAAGAGCTATCATAATCAAGCCTTTGCAGCCAATAATGAGGGTTATTTTTCCTTTGTAGCGCATGTGGGAGATACCATCTTGTTTACTTCTGTTGGATTTGAATCTTTAGAATATGTCGTCCCGTATACCGATTCTGATAAATTTACGGCCAAGATCAGCATGAAAAGCTTAGTAATTGAGTTGCCGGCTATTACGCCTTTTCCGTGGGCAAGTATAGAGGAATTTAATATAGCTTTTATGGCATTGGACGTTAGCGATGATGCCACTGCTCGTATCAGGAATAGTCTTTCACGGGAAGCTTTGGCCGCGCTTTCGGCGGTGGTGCCTCGGAGCGCGGAAGAAATTCAAGCGTTTAATTCTACCCAACGACATATCAACATGTCAAATAAAAATATCAATCAACGTTTTGCGAATCCTTTGTTGAATCCTTTTGCTTGGGGCTCGTTTATCAATTCCATAGCGAAAGGTGACTATAGCCGGCAACGTTTAAAATACTAAGCTAACGTGCATTCGGGATAACAGATCATGTCACCACGACACGGTTTTTTAACGAAAATTCAATTTTTTCTATCATCATTTCAGCTCTAAGGATTTCGAAATAACCACGCCGTGCCTCGCCACAGGCGATGGTAGTGGTTTGATAATCATAGCTTAGGGGGCTTAATTACATCATGCCCCAGATGGGTGACATCTCTCCCGTTAAACGAATGCTTATCCCGAGTTCATGTTAATCTACAGACCGAATGGAGACGTCTTTTATTTCCCGAACACTGAGGAGGGAAGAGACATAAGAAATAATAACTGCAAATAGCATCACCGTCACAAATACCAATACAAAGTCCAAGGTCCGGATATCCACCGGGTATGTATCTAATATGGCGTTGGCACCATCTCCTGTTCGGATAAGGCCATATTTATCCTGAAATAGGCAGAAAACTAATCCTAGAAGAATACCGCAGACACTACCGATAAATGCAATCATTACACCTTCATAAAAAAAAATACGCTGGATGAGTTGTTGGTTCGCACCTAAGCTGGTCAGCACTGTCATATCCTGTTTTTTATCGATGACCAACATGGTCAACGAACCGATAATATTAAATATAGCGATAATCCCAATGACGGTGAGAATAAAAAATACTACCCATTTTTCCGATTGAATGGTTTTATAGAGCAACGGATTCTGTTGTTCGCGGTTTTTAACCACGAAATCTGATCCTAACAAAACCTGGATTTCCCGTTGCAAAGCAGGTACCGCAACAGAATCCTTTGCATATATTTCTATGGCTGATATATTGTCGAATTCGTTGAGCAAGTCCTTGACAAAATCAATAGGCGTAATAATCAGGTTGTCAAACCCCTGTTCGTAGTTGAGAATGCCGATAGGCGATATATTCCGGATATTGATGTCATCCATGGGGTTGACATTGGTGCCGGAGCTTCCTTTTCGGGGAGAAAACAATTGCAGGTGGTTATCTATACCTTCAATAGAGGCCCGCAAACTTGCTTGGATTTGTGCGCCGATAACTGCGTAAGGAATGCTGTCCTGAAAGATGTTGAGACTACCTGCGAAAAGCATTTCCTGGCGCTTCACCTGATCAAGACTTTGAGGCTCTACACCTTTTATTTCAGCGATGAACTGCTGATTGTTGTACTGCACAAGGACTTTATCTTCCAAGACTTCCGAATAGGTTTCGATTTTCCGATGGTTTCTCAATTGCTGAAATTCCGGTTGTTGTGTCGAAAAAACCTTTCCTTTTTGAGGTTCTATCCTTAATTCAGGTGCGAAGGTACTATACATCGACAGGATAAAGTTCTCCATCCCATTGTAGAAGGACAAGACAATGACCAATGCGGCGCTGCTGACCAGTACCCCAATAACGCTGATGGCCGAAATAATGTTGATGGCATTTACGGATTTTTTGGAGAACAGATAACGCTTAGCGAAAAAGAAAGGTAGTCTCATGTGCTTATCCCCTAATGAATGGATTGGTTTTCTTTTCAAATTCCACGGTAGTGGATGGTCCATGGCCGGGATAAACGACAGTATTTTCTGGCAAAGTATATATTTTCTGTTGTATGTTATCCAAGAGTTGTTGGTGATTGCCTCCCGGTAAATCGGTCCGCCCGATACTATTTCTAAACAACACATCGCCACCGATCAAAAAGTGGCTTTGTTCAGCATAAAAACACAGATGAGCGGGAGAGTGGCCCGGGACAAACAGTAATTTCAAGCTATTTTTGCCAATATATACATTGTCACCTTCGGAAAGAAATGTTTCAGGAATAGGGGAGGTTTCATACTTAAATCCATACATTGGTGCCAGGTTCTGAACGGCTACCAAAACCGGTACTTCTCCTTCGTGAAATTGTGGTATAAGTCCATATTGTTCGTAAACAAAGCGATTGCCCAATACATGATCAATATGGCAATGTGTATTATAAAGAGCAACGGGTGTTAATCTCTTTTCTTTCACAAACGAAGTCAACGTCTGCTCCTCTTGGGGATTTGACATGCCAGGATCGAAAATGGCACAGTTTCCTTCCTCGTCGTACACGAGATAGGTGTTTTCTTGGAAGCCATTGAATACAAATGAATGGACGTAAAGCATATTCTTCAAAAATAGGAATTATTTGGGGAAAGGTGTTTATGGAGGGATGACAAAAATATGCGTTGTTCACCAACCGCATTTTAAAAATATCACGCAAAGTCGTCTGGAGATCCCATATGGAATATGCTCAAACAGGGTTTATCGCCATTCAAAAGTGTGGACGAGGTGATGGATATCTTCTCTAAGAAAATCAAGAATGGGTTGAATAGAGTCAAGATGCGGTTTTTCATTGAAATATAATGCGCCTCTTAAGTAATGTTTTGTGCTATCAGACACATAAAATTGCAGGTTGGAGGCCGTATTGCCACGGATATGATAGAGTAGTCCGTAGACTTGTTGGGCGGGATAGCTGATGATAGATTGGTCTATAGCTGTTGCCTTTGCGGTATGTTTGAATGCAAAGGTACGTGCATCCTCGGTCAGCTCTTCAAAAGTGGCCCTTGGGGTAATATCAAAATAGCTAATATGCAAACGTGCATTGAATTGTGGAAAATCGAGATTTTTCCAACAAGGTTTAGCATCTTTTGATTGATCTTGCACCAATTGGGCATAGGTCGGTATTTCAAATATAAAAGGGCAACCCGTCTCCGTGATTTGATATGCCTTCTCGGGAAATTTGACACGAAAAAAACCTCGTGGCTTAGGGCTGTAGTCGGTCGTGTTCCAACAGGAGGTCAATACTCCTAAGGCGATAACCATGATAAAGCAATGTCTATACTTGTGTCGCATTCCAGATTTCCCAATTCTTTTCTGCTTGCAAAACGAGCATTTCTAGTCCATTCTTAGTTATAGCACCCTTTTCTTTTCCTTTTTTTAGAAAAAGAGTTTCTTCGGGATTGTAAATTAAATCATATAACAGATGCCTTTCTGTGATATAAGCATACGGAATATCTGGAGCTTGATCAATATTTGGAAAGGTGCCTATGGGCGAACAGTTAATAATGACGGCGTGCTCTCCTACAGTCTCTGCTGTTAAATCGGCATAGGTCAAATCTCCATTTTGTACAGATCGACTGACGACTTTGTAAGGAATATTCAATTTCTTGAGCGTATAAAATACAGCTTTGGCCGCCCCTCCATTTCCTAAGACCAATGCCCGTGTGTGGTGTTTCTGTAGTAGCGGTCGAATGGAATGTTCAAAACCATAAGCGTCGGTATTGAACCCTTTTAGGTAGGTGCCATTGTCTCCACGTTGTATGCGAATACAATTCACCGCTCCCATTTCCATAGCTTCTTCAGATAGCTCATTCAAAAAAGAAATCACAGCTTGTTTATGGGGAATGGTCACATTGAAGCCGCAAAATTGCTCGTCATTGCTGTATAAACTTGGAAAATCCTGAATATTAGCGAGGGGGTACAGATCATAGTGTATGTCATGGATATCCTCTTTTTCAAATTTTTCCAAGTAGTATTTTTTAGAAAACGAATGTCCTAAAGGAAAGCCTATCAGGCCTAATTTCTTCATGTTTTGTCTGTATATTTTCTGATGATATCGACAATGATTTTGTTCCCTTGCAATTGGGGAAGATAGTCAAACAAAATGTAGAATTTTTCAGGGTTTGTTGCTAAGCCTAATTCCAAAAAGCTCAATGCCTCGTTATATTTTCCGTTAGCAAATAAATAAGCAACAATACGGTAATATAGTTCAGAAGCTTCGGGATTGAGTTTGATCGCATTGACCATGACCTCGATGGCCTGATCGTATTTCTGTTGTTCGAAATAGATAGAAGAATAGTCTAACCAGGCCTCAATATCTGAAGGATTAAGCTCTACGACCTTGTTGTATGCATATTCAGATTCTGAAAACTGATTGAGCTTATAGCGTGCATCTGCAATAGCAAACCAATAGTCTGGATTTTCGTTGTCCAATTCTAAGGCTTTTTTATAAAAATGCAGGGATTCAAAGTAACGGTCTTCAAAATCCAGAGTTACTCCGATGCCAAACCATGCATCGGCTAGATGTTGGTCTAGTTTTACCGCCTTTTTATAATTTTCGCGTGCCTCATCCATACGCTCGAGTTTTTCATAACATTCGCCGATGGCACAATACACATCTGCAGAAGGTTTTTCGTATTCAAAACTCTGCTTATAGACCTCGATGGCATCGTTAAAACGTTGTAAGCTAACTAAAGAATTGCCCTTGTTAAAATAAGCGTGTACAAAAGACTCGTTAATTAATATGGCATAGTCATACGCGTCAATAGCTTCCTCGAAGCGTTCTAGCTTCTCATATACCATCCCAAGATTAAACCACGCCGCATAAGAATACGGGTCGTCATCGATATAACCTTTATAAAAAAGGATACTTTCTTCCGGTCGCTCCAATATTTCTAAACAAAAGGCTAAAGCATGTAGCGCATCATCATTCTCCATGTTCAGACCCAGAGATTTTTTCAAATGCTTGGCGGCCTCTTCATAGTCGCCTTTTAGCTGATATAGTTCACCCATTTGGAAGTAGGACTCCGCAGTGTCTTCTCCTAAGTCGATGGCCCGTAGCAATAGATCCTCGGCTTGATCCAAATCACCCATAGCCATATAGACATTGCCTTTGAGGAGGTAAATCTCTCCACTGGTAGGCTCAAGAATAGCCGCTTTGTCAAGCTCATCCAATGCATCGTGAAACTGATTCATCCTTGCCAAAAGATGGGCTTTTTTCTGTAAAAATATACTTTCGTATGGGTGTTGGGATGTTGCATATTCCGCAACCTGCAATGCCTTGACCGGATCGTTTTTTTCTATGTAATACTCGATGATGCCTTCAAAGGCTTTGGCATCAAAAAAATACTGATCCTGATTGCGAAGCATCTCTTCATACCGATCGACCGATAGCCGTTGCTCTTCAGGTGAACCAAATTCGAAATCTTCTTCCATTTCTGTCCTTTCGTTAATATATCTTCCACCCGCGACTCGCTTACTTTAGAAGAAATTTAAGAAGAAAATGTGATATATTACTATTTTATTTTCCACATTTTCACAATGTTAACGCAAATATAGCGTAAATAATTGATTTATAATAGAAAAGCCGACTCCATTAGGAATCGGCTTTTTTATCTAATAATATAATACTGCTTTTGCGCAATAATTATTTTACTTTGATCTCAACACGACGGTTTTGAACGCGACCTTCTTCAGTAGCGTTAGAAGCAACTGGGTTAGCTTCACCATATCCGTTAGCTGATACGCTTGATGCAGAAACACCAGCGTTTACCAAGTATTGTTTTACTGCATTAGCACGATCTTTAGACAAGTTCAAGTTGTAAGCTTCAGTACCTTCGGAAGAAGCATAACCATCTAAGTTAACTGATGAGTTATTGTCACGAAGTTCTTTAGCTAATCTGTCCAAAGTAGAGTAAGATTCAGTTTTCAATACAGAGCTATCAAACTCGAATTGAATAGGCGCATAGTAAGAACCTTGCGTTGCTGGAGTTTGAACAACTGGTTCAGGGAATTTGATAGGACATCCTGAACCATCAACTACAGTACCTGCAGGAGTGCCTGGGCATTTATCGAATTTGTCAGATACACCGTCTCCGTCAGAGTCTTTGCTCAATTGATCAACAGTACCTTCCAAAGCAGAAACGCGTTGTTTCAATGCTTCAACTTCGTTACGCAATGAAGGATCTTTCAACTCGTCATACAATGTAGCAACTGGGTTCGTGAAAGTTAAGTTTTCTTTGTCACGAGAACCTAAAGTAAACTCTAGACCACCGTATACATTAGCAAAACGTTGTTTTTCAGATCCGTTTCTACCAGGACCGTACAAGATTGCTTCGTCAGTGAAGTTCATGGTGTACCCCAAGTTCAAAGCTACAACTTCAGATAATTTGAATTTGGCACCAACACCAACTGGTACAAACATACCTAAACGGAAGTCACGGTCGCCAGCACTGTTACGGTCTCCGAAGATTTCATCACCCCAGTTACCTTTGTTGTCATAAACTGGATTTCCAGTGAAATCGTTGCTTGCGTATTGTACAGGGTTGAAAGCCAATGCGCCCAAACCTACTTTAGCGTAGAAGTTAACAGCATTTTCTCTTCTCAAGAAGTCGATAGTACCCAATTGGAATACACCGTTCAAGCTACCAGCCCAGTTTACTTCTGTGATAGCAGAGCTTGCATTGTGAGGTCCTTCAGAAGCAGGGCCTGACAACTCGTGGTTGTAAGTTTTGATTTTACCACGGTTACCTTCTAATTCTAAGCCGAATAGGTGAGAGAATTGTTTGCGGATAGTCAAACCATAGTACTCGCCTACCTTATTTTGGAAGTAACCTACTTTTTGACCGAAGTTGTTGTTACCACCGATAAGTGCATTAGGAGTAGTGATACCGCCTTGCAAACCGATAGACCAAGTTCTGTATTGTCCTCTACCACCAAATACAGTTGGAGTTTGAGCCTGTGCAGTTTCAGCAAAGCCTAAAGCGGCTACTAAAGATGCTGCAACAGCTGTTTTTTTAATTGTAGAATAGTTCATACTCTTGTTTTTAAGGTTATTAAAAATTTTTAATTGTTTCATTTTTATCATTTAACATAGCTTTAACAATAACAATGCCAAAAATACACTAGATATTGAAAAACACTGTTAAATATTTTGCTTTTAGCTAATTGCTAAAAAAAATCGCTGTAAAAGTAGGTATATTCTTTAATATAGCCAAATTTTTTGTGTTTTTTCGCTGATTATCAATAAAAAGATACTTCGTGTACAAAAAACACTACACACTAAAGTATAAAATGTATGACCGCAAGCGATAAGCCTCCCAGCACGGCACTGACCGGAATAGTCAGAACCCACGCCCATAACAGGCTTATTGTTACGCCCCATCGTACAGCGGAAACCCTTTTTACGACACCAACACCAATAATAGAACCTGTGATGGTATGCGTTGTAGAGGCAGGTATGCCAAAGTGTTCGGTAATCCCCAGCGTTACTGCACCAGCAGTTTCCGCAGAGACACCTTCCAACGGTGTCACCTTGGTGATCTTGGTTCCCATGGTTTTGACAATCTTCCAACCACCGCTCATCGTTCCGGCGGCTATCGCGATATAACAGGAAAGAGGCACCCAGGCAGGCATCGCTTCAAAATTTGGAATGACCTGCTGCGCTATAAGGGCCGTGGCGATGATTCCCATTACCTTTTGGGCATCATTACCGCCGTGGGCAAAACTTAGGGCGGCCGAAGAGATTAACTGGCACACCTTAAACCACCTTTCGGCCACGGAAGGTCTGGACCGTTTAGCCAGATTCATAATGATCAGGGTAATGATAATAGATATGATCATACCAATCACCGGGGCCAATACGATGAAGGACACAGTTTTTAAAATGGCGCTTTGATTTACCGCAACAAAAGGGTTGATGCCCTGGATCCAGGCGTAAGCCATTCCTGACCCGGCAAAACCTCCGATGAGGGTATGCGAAGAGCTGGAAGGAATGCCATAGTACCAAGTGAATAGGTTCCAAGAGATCGCGGCTACCAATCCGGCGAATATCACTTCCAAGGTGATATATTCTTCGAGAACCGTTTTTGCGATGGTGTTGGCCACTTTATGATCCGTGAAATAGAAATAGGCGGCGAAATTGAAGATTGCCGCCCAAAGCACAGCCATGAAAGGAGTTAACACTTTTGTCGATACGATCGTTGCAATGGAATTGGCCGCATCGTGGAAGCCATTGATGTAATCAAAAGCTATGGCCAAGACAATAACAACGACTAATAATGTTGTAATACCCATGATTTGTTTTCTTTATTCGGTTGAATTAAGCATTTTTCACTAAAATGCTCTCCAATACATTAGCCACATCTTCGCATTTGTCCGTAGCGTCTTCCATAGCGGAAAGCACTTCCTTGTTTTTGATTAATGTAATGGCGTCCTTTTCGTATTCAAACAAATCGGCAACGGCTTTGTCAAATATATAGTCGGCTTTGTTTTCCACGCTGTTGATACGCACACAAGCATCGGTGATGTTCCGGATATTTTTTAGATCCTTTAGTTCGTTGAGCGCTTTGGCTAGATGTTCAGTAGCTTCCACGATGAGGTCTGTAATCTCTTTCATCGGTTGGCTAGGTGTCTCTACTTTGTATAACTCCATGCGGTTGGATGCCCCTTGGATAAAGTCTGCTACATCATCTAGCGAGCTTGCTAGTGCATGAATATCTTCGCGATCGAACGGCGTGATAAAGTTTTTCCCAAGCTCCAAATGGATTTGGTGCGTAATATTATCGCCTTTATGTTCTAAATCTTCTATTTGTTTGTTGATTTCGGCTCTTTTAGCTAGGTCGGTAGCGTAGACGGTTTCTTGGAGTAGTTTAGCCATTTGGATGAGGTTGGCTCCTGCTTGTTCAAACAAAGGAAAGAACTTCTTGTCCTTTGGAACGAAATACTGAAAGATACTATTTAAAGACATAGTTTTAAAATTTATGCAAAAATATAAATGGAATGTTAATTTAATGTTAAGTTTGCCTTTGTTTAATTTTGAATGACATTTAGTTTCCTTTTACTACTAAAGCAAGTGTGAATCCAAATGTGGTACCTATTCCTTCTGTGCTCCTTACGTGAACGTTTTGTTGATGGGCTTCTATAATGTGTTTCACGATGGCTAAACCCAGTCCCGAACCTCCGATTTCTCGCGAACGGCTTTTGTCTGTTCGATAAAAACGCTCGAACACACGACTGAGATTTTTTTCCTCGATTCCCTGCCCATCGTCTGTAACTTCAACTAACAATTGGTCAAAGAGTGAGAAAATGGAAACAGTTGTTGTTCCATTTTTCTTACCATATTTAATAGAATTATCGATCAGGTTAATTAAGACCTGCTGTATTCTCTTTTTATCAGCTTTTACCCACAAAGAATGATTGTTTTTTTTATCAAATTTTAGCGTAATGCTGTTTTGCGAAGCTTTATCTTCAAGGTATTCTACACATTCGGCTATCAAGGCGTTGATATCGAATTTTTCAATACTTAAGGGGATGATACCCGTTTCCAATTTGGCAATTTCGTCCAAATCTTGAATGAGGTAGCTAAGCCGGTCAAGGTTTCGGGAGGCCTTTTCCAAAAAATTCTTTGCCATTTGCGGATCTTCTTCGATCATGCCGTCCTGTAAGGTTTCGATATAGCCCTGTGTGGCGAAAAGTGGGGTTTTGAACTCGTGAGAGATATTAGAAAGAAATTCTTTTCGGAATTGTGCTTGTTCTTGTAGTTTTTGGATTTCGGAAGCCTTTTGCCGGGCCCAATCTCTTACCTCGCGTTCGGCATCTGTGATCGGGTCGTCAGGGATGTGCTCACCAAGAGCTGCCTTTAGGTCCTTTCCCAGTTTGAGATGGTGTATGAGCTTATAGATGTTGCGGATACGCTTGTAAACGAAACGCTCTAATAGGGTGGATAAAATGACAAAACTTAAAATAGTAACCACGGCTAAAATTAAAAATGCCATGGTTGGATCGTTACGGTGGATAAAATCGGTTAGGGATACCGATAAACCGACGCTAAACGCAAGAAGAAAGACGAAAAATCTAAAATTCATAAAAAAGCTCCGTGAACCGAAGCCTAAATTACGAATACCATGTTAAATTATGGTTAAGTGTATCGTTAAAATTATTTTAAAATTTGGCAATCACCGTTTTCCCACCCACAACCTTGTCTCCGATGTTGACTTTGACTTCGGTGCCCAGTGGCAAAAACAGATCCACCCGCGATCCGAATTTGATGAAACCAAATTCTTCACCTTGTGCCACCTGGTCGTTTTCCTTCACGTACCAAACGATGCGGCGTGCTAATGCACCGGCGATTTGACGGAAAAGGACTTCAATATTGGCATTATTCCGAACGACAATGGTTGTTCTCTCATTATCCGTAGAAGACTTTGGATGCCAAGCGACCAAAAATTTTCCCGGATGATATTTGAAAAAGGAAACAATACCGCTAATTGGATTGCGGTTGACGTGAACATTGATGGGTGACATGAAAATTGACACCTGGATTCTTTTGTCCTTAAAATATTCCATTTCCTCAGTTTCCTCGATTACGACGACTTTCCCGTCTGCAGGACACAATACGACGTTTTCATCGAGGGATATTTTTTTAATCGGGCTTCTGAAAAACTGTAGAATAGTAATGATGAGGAACGCCGAGAGTACATAAAGGAACCATTTCAGGTATGGAGAGGCTTCGTAATAGTCAGCTACTGCATTTATAAGAAACGCAAACAGGACAACAAGAGCCAAGCTAGTATACCCTTCTTTATGAAATTTCATTGTCTAAGATTTTTGCAAATATAAGAGAAACCGTATAAACTTTTATCATTTCTCAATTTCCCCTTTCATAAAGACTTACCTGTTAGAATAATTCGCTTTTCCGTTTATATTTCGTATGAGGCCTATTCCAATAGTTTATGGCTAGACAGTTAAGCCAAAAAATTAACGTTGTTGTCCTCTTGCTATTTGTACGTTATGGATATCTAATTTGCCGTCTAGATAAATGGTTAACGTAGCTGACACCTCGAGAACGTCATCAATGGCATTACCTTCTTCGTCTAACGAGGGAAAGTAAAACGGAATATCACCGATGATTCTTTCCAAGTAGAGATTTAATCTCTTGTCGGATAGTTGCTGTGTTAGGTCAATCACTTTCGGGGTACCCTCTTTGTCCACAGCGACTTTGTAGATAAACGTTTCCTGAACAGGGGGAAAGTTTACTCGAGAGGATATCGCGTATTTGAACTTTTCAGCAAGGTAGCTGTTGAATCCGCTAAAATCATCGAACGTACACGACTTGTATATTAACTTTTCAGCAGTTGTAAAGTGGTTTGCAGGAATGATACGCATGCCTTGGGAGTATTCTTCACCTTCAAAAAAATTATACGCATCGACCAGGACGCCACTTCTAGAATAGGTTTCTTCTGAAAATAAAACTCGGTCACCTTTGTCGTCCAGCACATGGGTTGTCCAATAACCGTTGGGAAGGCCGTTGCTGACTTTCCCCTTCCGCTCAAAGAAAGGGAATCCATACTCATTGTAGGAGTCGAATGGCATCTTGAATTGATAAGTTCCCTTACCCTCAGCAACCCTTTTTCGTCCTTTTTGGTCCCAAAATGATATGATTTTGATGGACTGCGGTGTAAAGTTGACCGTAAGCATGGGTTTTCCGTCGGGGTAATAATAATTCCAGTCACCTTCGGGTACATTGTAGGCAAAGGTGACTTCCCATTTCAACGTGCCATTGGGATGATAAGCTCTAAAAACACCCTCTCTGACACCCATATTGTATGAACCCGTCAGTGCAAGCTTTCCATTTAGATCAAAGTCCTTGAATTCCCCGTGGAACACATTTTTGGAGACAATAAAGGGGGAAAGTCTTTCGATGGATTTAAATTCGCAGTCCTTGTCGACCAAATAGTAGTTTTGGTCGAAAAAAAATCTCACCAATCCATTGGGTGCCTGCTCATAATAGACCTGTTTTTTAAGACTATCCTGTTGGGCAAAAGCCATCAAGGATTGTAAACAAGCTACCAATGCTAGAATATATATATTCATGGTTATTCCTAATGCGCTTCTAACCAATTCGATCCCTTCCCAACTTCTACAATAATCGGTACTTTTAATTTAATGGCGTTTTTCATCCGTTCAATAATGATCTCGGAGAAAGTGTCTACCTCTGCCAAAGGAACATCAAACACCAACTCGTCATGCACTTGCATAATCATCTTGCCTTGTAATCCTTTTTCGGTAATATCCTGTTGTATATTGATCATGGCAATTTTTATCAAATCGGCTGCTGACCCTTGAATAGGCGCATTGATAGCGTTTCGTTCTGCAAATCCGCGGACAGTCATGTTTGCTGAATTAATGTCCCGTAAATAGCGCCTACGTTTCAAGATGGTTTCGACATATCCGTGTTCTTTGGCAAATTCCACGGCCCTTGTCATATACTGGCGAATGCCACCGTATTGCGCAAAATACTGCTCAATGATTTCAGTGGCTTCCTTGCGCGAGATTCCTAAGTTTTGAGACAACCCGAAAGCGGATTGGCCATATATGATGCCGAAGTTCACGGCTTTGGCATTCCGGCGCTGGTCGGACGTAACTTCATTCAATGGAATGCCATATACCCTGGCGGCCGTCGCCCGGTGGATGTCGTGTCCGGCATTGAAAGCTTCCAACATGTTTTCATCTTGACTCAACTCAGCGATAATGCGTAGTTCTATCTGCGAATAATCAGCAGATAGTAATACATAGCCTTCTTGGCGCGGAATAAAGGCCTTTCGAACTTCCCGCCCTCTTTCTGTGCGGATAGGAATGTTCTGCAGGTTGGGATTCGTGGAGCTTAAACGTCCTGTCGCGGCTACGGCTTGATTATAAGATGTGTGTATAAGCCCGGTATTGACATGTATCAACGTTGGCAATGCATCTACATAGGTGGATTTCAATTTCTGGAGTTGCCGGAAATTCAAAATATCCTGAACAATATCGGATTTATGGGCCAGTGCCAGTAGTACATCTTCACCGGTTTTATACTGGCCTGTTTTGGTTTTTTTTGCTTTTGGATCGAGTTCCAACTTCTCAAACAGGACTTCACCAAGCTGTTTTGGTGAGGCGATATTAAATTTCACTCCAGCTTTTTCGTAGATGGTTTTTTCCAGATGGGCGATGTCTTCTTCCAATGCAACAGAAAACGATTTGAGGGTATTTACGTCGATTTTCACACCGTTTTTTTCCATTTCGGCCAGAACGTAAATCAGTGGGAATTCGACCTCTTGTGCGAGTTCTAATGTTTTGGTTTCCGTGAGAAGTGGCCTGAAAATTTCATGCAGTTGCCACGTAATGTCAGCATCTTCTGCTGCATATTCCTTGATCAGCTGTAGATCTACATCGCGCATGTTTCCTTGAGCTTTGCCTTTGGGGCCAATCAGTTCGGTGATGGCCATAGGTGTGTAACCCAGGTAATTTTCAGCAAGTACATCCATGTTGTGTCGCGTATCCGGATCGATGAGATAGTGGGCAACCATGGTGTCAAACAAAGGTCCCTGTACTCGTACGTCGTATTTTGACAGCAACAGGATATCGTACTTGATATTTTGTCCTACTTTCTCAATATTTGGATTTTCAAATACAGGCTTGAATAGGTGAACAGTTTGTAAAGCTTCTTCATAAATGGCCGACGTGGGAATATAATAGGCTTTTCCCTTTTCAAAAGAAAACGACATGCCTACGACATCCGCTGATAAAGCATCCAGTCCTGTGGTCTCGGTATCAAAGCAGAAACTTTTTAGTGTCACAAGCTCTTCTGCCAGTTTTTGTTGGGCTTCTATCGTATCCAGCAAGATATATTTATGAGGGGTGTTGCTAATGTTAGATCCGGGGCTTGCGGGAGGTGCCAATGGTTTGACCGTTTCTTCGACAATAGGCGCGAATAGATCCATTTGCCCGGATCTTGGTTGATTGTCTACGATGCTGAAATCGTCTCCGAAGACACGTTTGCCTAATGTTCTGAACTCTAATTCGGCAAACAAAGGTTCCAACAGTTCCTTGTTGGGGGGATCAAGTGTCAATGTGTCTTCTTCCAATGCAATGGGCACGTCGAGCTGGATGGTAGCCAGTTTTTTGGAAACAAGCCCTTGCGTGGCATAATTCTCCACGTTCTCGCGGAGCTTGCCTTTTAATTGGTCGCTATTGGCGATGATCCCCTCTACAGAACCAAATTCCTGCACTAATTTTTTTGCTGTTTTTTCGCCTATCCCCGGGATACCGGGAATGTTGTCTACGGCATCTCCCCATAGACCTAAGATGTCTATTACTTGCGATACATCGGTAATCTCCCACTTTTCCAAAATTTCGGGAACACCTAACGTCTCAGCACCATTACCCATTCGAGCGGGTTTGTAAATAAATATATTTTCGGACACCAACTGGCCGAAGTCTTTATCAGGCGTCATACAATAGACGGTAAAACCCTGTTGTTCGGCTTGCTTGGCCAATGTGCCGATGATATCGTCGGCTTCGTAGCCGTCCTTTGTAATGATAGGAATGTTAAAACCTTCTATTAGACGGAAGATATAGGGAATGGACTTAGCCAAATCTTCGGGCATCGCTTCGCGATGTGCTTTGTATGCTTCAAACTCAATATGTCGGTTTGTGGGAGCTTCTGTGTCAAACACGACAGCTATGTGTGTTGGGTTTTGGTTTTTAAGGAGTTCCAACAGGGTATTTGTAAACCCCATAATGGCTCCTGTATTTAAGCCATAAGAGGTCAAGCGCGGCACTTTGCTAAGCGCAAAATAAGCTCTGTAGATTAGAGCCATTCCATCCAAAAGAAACAGTTTTTTCACCAATATGTTGTTTTAATTGTCCTTCACAAATGTAGGGAAAATAAAGTTATTAAATTTTTTACGATGTTTGTAACATGCTTTTTGAACGTAAAACAGATACTTTTTCATTATGCGGGGGTTGGTAACAAAATCTACAGGCAGTTGGTATACGGTATTGGGAGACGATGGACAACGGATAGAGTGCCGTATTAAAGGCAAATTTCGTACAAAAGGCATCAAGACGACCAATCCGGTAGCTGTAGGCGATTGGGTAGAATATGAAATGGAACCTGAGCAAGAGAGTGCGGTGATTACCCATTTGGAGCCCCGTAAAAATTATATTATCCGTCGATCCGTTAACCTTTCCAAGCAGGCTCAAATTATAGGTGCCAATCTAGACCAAGCCATATTAGTGGTAACGTTGGCCTCGCCGCCCACATCTTTAGGATTCATCGATCGTTTTTTGGTGACGGCAGAGGCCTACGACATTCCGGCAGTGTTAATTTTTAACAAATTGGATTTGTTTTCTGAAGAGGGGTTGGACATCTTGCAAGAATATACGGCTATATATGAGCAGATAGGTTATCCTTGTTACAAAGTTTCCGCCCTCGATGGTACGAATATCGCACAGATTAAGGCTCTGTTGCAAAATAAAATCACATTGGTTTCGGGGCATTCAGGCGTCGGAAAATCTACGCTAATTAATGCTATCGAGCCGAATGTGAAACTTAAAACCGGAGAAATCTCAGATTGGTCGGACAAAGGAAAGCATACGACTACTTTTGCCGAAATGATTGACTTGTCTTTTGGCGGTAAGTTGATTGATACGCCGGGAATAAGAGAGTTGGGCATTGTGGATATTGAACCGGAAGAACTTTCCCATTTCTTTCCAGAGATGCGGATGCGATTGAACCAGTGCCGTTTTCACAACTGCAGGCATGTCAATGAGCCGGGCTGTGTCATCATCGAGGCAGTGGAGAACGGCGATATAGAATCTTCCCGTTACGATAGCTATTTGAGCATCTATCGTAATCAAAACAACCGCAATTAATTGACATATTGCTACAAACTTATATCTTTAAGGGTTGTTTATTTGGAGAAGGTAAGAATACACGCATATGAAACCTCTTTGGAAATGGATTTTAGGGATATTGGCAACTATTATCCTCTTATTATTGGGTGCGACTTGGTATTTTTCGCATAATTGGAAACCCATCATCGAAGAAAAGCTACGCGAAGTGGTCAAAAATTCCACTGACAGTTTATACCAGTTGACATACGATGATTTGGACCTCAACCTGGCTTTAGGCAATTTGACATTAAAAAATGCCGTCCTCAAACCTGATACGAATGTGTATAAGGCGATGGAAGAGGCTAAATTGGCCTCGGACAATCTGTATCATATAAAGTTAGCGTCTTTGAAGATACGGCGGTTTGGTATTCTGGATATCATCAGCAACCGAAAGCTGAGCATCAAAACCGTTGGCTTTGAAAACCCGGACATACACCTTATCCATAAATATCATGCTTACAATGATACGGTTGCCGTCCGACCTAACAAGACTTTCTATGAGAGCATTCGCGATGTCTTGACTTCAGTGGATGTTCGCGACATTAATGTCGATAATATCTCGTTCAAATATACTACGGTATTGGAAGGCAAGTCGTCGGATATCGTGTTGAAGGATATCAAAATAAAGGTGCGTGACGTACTTATCGATGAAACTTCTTTGCAGGATACCACCCGTTTTTTTTATACCAAGCTTATCGAAATTGATGTGCCAAGGTTTACATATGAGCTTTCGGATGGCTTTTATCTGGCCACATTTGATGGACTTAAAATAAATACTGAGGAGCAGAATATTTTGCTTACCAATGTGGATTATAAGCCTAAAATGAATAAAACAGCTTATTTTAAACAGCTAGGCGAAAACAAGACCATGGTAGATTTGCATTTTGATACATTACGTATGGAACAACTTGATTTCCGAAGGCTTGTCGATGACCAGCAGGTGTTGGCGAAGAGGGTGCAGCTAAAAAACGGGCATGCCAAGTTATACGGTGATAAACGTTATCCGAAGAAACCTTCCAATCAAATTGGTCAAGCACCACATCAAAAATTGCAGCACGTGAAAAGTCTTATCCATCTTGATTCTGTATTTGTCGATAACATTGATGTGGAATATGGGGAAATGAGTGCTAAATATGGTCGGGATGGCTTTATTACGTTTGACGGTACCAGTGGCGTGCTGACGAACGTGACCAATGATTCGTTGGCTTTGGCTTCAGACAAATATTTGAAGGCCGACCTTCGGGCAAAAATCATGAACAGTGGCAACTTGCAGGCCAAATTTGCATTTGACATGCTGAGTACTAATGGCACCCACTCATACAGTGGGAGTGTGGGAAGCATGAATGCAAAAGCCTTTAACAAGATATTGCAACCGCTCCTTAATGTCGAAATTGCCTCCGGAAATATTAAAGGTGTGCGGTTTAACATGAGTGGCACAGATTACAGAACCACAGGCGATTTTAGATTTGACTACAATAATCTGAAAATAAACTTATTGAATGAACCGGGGAAAGGCGAGGAAAAATCGGCCAAGAAAGTCATTTCTTTCCTTGTGAATCAATTGATTATTAATGACAGTAATCCGGATGCAAACGAGATCTATCATGTTGGAAAAGTCAACCATCCACGGGACGCAGAACATACTTTTTTTAAGAATTTATGGCAATCTTTATTAGATGGCATCAAACAGACGGCAGGCATCAGCCCTGAACGGGAAGCACGTCTGATGGGGCAGGCTGCATCTGCAAAAAATACATTGGAGAGCACGAAAGGTGCTGTCGAGCGCACAAAAGGATTTGTCAGAGGACTATTTAAGAAGGATGATAAAGAAAAGGAAGAAGATAAAAAGAAGAAAAAATAGGGAATGAAGTATAAGAATCGCATTGAAGGAAAAAGAAAATTGTAAGTTTATAGGCGAATGAGGGCCATTGTTAGTTTTTTCAAATTTCTGATTAAATATAGGAACAAGCTGGTAGACCGAATCATGTTTTATGTGAGTATGGTCTGTGCCTTAATGACCATTGCCCATATCGGTTATATTACAGACCGGGAAACAGCGGAAATAACTCACGACACCGTCATTGGAATGTTTTATTTTCTATTTGTGTTAGGGATAGTACGCACGGGCATGGCGATTATCGCGGCACGGAAAATCAATGTCTCGCATATTTCGGGATTGGTGTTGATGGGTTATTTTTTGGTTATCGCGTTCTCTCGGGTCAACGGTGTTGCTTATTTCTCGAAGATGGAGTGGGCTTATCTCGGAATTGCTTTGGTATTTCTGTCCGAGCTTTCGCGCAACAGCCTGTTTTTCGATAATTTTTATTTCAACCCCACCATCCTTTTTGTCATAAGCTTTCTTGCCCTCATTTTGCTTGGCACGATATTGCTGATGTTGCCCCGAACGACCTTGGTGGCACCACTTAGTTTTGTGGACGCACTTTTTATGGCGGCCAGTGCCGTTTGTATTACAGGACTGACAGTCACGGACATTTCAACGAATTTTTCAGTCTTCGGCCAATCTATTATTATGATATTGGTTCAGATTGGGGGGTTAGGCATCATGACGTTTACGGGGTTTTTTGGTTATTTTTTCTCGGGCGGTTTTTCGTATAAAAACCAACTGATGTTTGGTGAAATCCTTGGCGAAAACAAGCTTAATTCCGTTATTTCCACACTGTTGACGATTATTTTTATTACGCTCTTGTTCGAGTTTATTGGTGGCATATTTATCTTTATGTCCCTTGATTCACAGCAATTTGAATCGGTGGGCGATCGGATTTTCTTTTCAGCATTTCATGCCATATCGGCTTTTTGCAACTCTGGGTTTTCCATCTTGCCCGAAGGGATACATCATGAGGCTTATCGCTTTAATTATGGTTTTCAAATGTGCTTGGCCAGTATTTTTATACTGGGTGGCTTGGGCTTTGGCACAGTATACAATTTTTATACTTATGCCCAGCAAAAATTGAAGGCGTTGGTGAACACTTTAATTTTCAGAAGACCTTATGTCCATAAAGCCCGTTCATTTAGCTTTAATACCCGGTTTATCTTACTATGCAATGCCATTGTATTAGTTTTGGCTACGGTGTCTTACTTTGTGCTGGAACAACGGCATACCCTAACAGAAGATTCTTCCGTGGTCGGTGAATGGATTACCTCTTTCTTTATGGCGAACTCTTCACGTTCAGCTGGTTTTAACAGTGCAAATCTTAATTTCTTGGCAGGACCGACAGTAATTATGTTTATAACGTTGATGTGGATAGGAGCATCACCTGGGTCAACGGGAGGGGGGGTGAAAGTAACAACAGTTGCCCTGGCAATTTTGAATATTTTTGCTTTGGCAAGGGGTAAGGAGTCCATCGAGATCTATAAAAGGAAGATTGCCACCGAATCGGTTAACAAGGCTTTTGCTATTATTTTGCTTTCGGTGCTGACTATAACGTTTAGTTTTATCCTGTTGAACTTTTCGGATGCAGACAAGAAGCTGGAGGAACTGCTCTTTGAAACAGTGTCGGCGTACAGTACCTGTGGGCTGAGCTTGGGCATAACGCCTTCCCTTTCGGCCAATGGAAAGCTGATTGTTATTTTTACCATGTTCGTTGGCCGAGTAGGGCCATTGACATTGCTGGTCGCTTTTGTGAAAAACACTAAAAACAAAAGCTATATTTATCCAACGGAAAAGATTTTGTTTTAAATCATGAAATATATTGTATTGGGATTAGGGCATTTTGGAAAATCGCTGGCGATACATCTGACCGAACAAGGGCATGAGGTTATCGCGGCTGATAAGAGCCTAACTATTGTGGAACAGCTCAAAGATAAGATAACGCATACGGTCTGCATGGATACTACTGATAAGGAAGCGGTAACTTCCTTGCCGTTGCGGGATGCTGATGCGGTTATTGTGGCCATTGGTGAAGATGAAGGCGCTTCTTTGTTAACAACGGCTTTGCTCAAACAATTGAAGGTTAAAAGAATTATTGGTCGGGTGGTTTCCGAGTTGCAAAAAAACGTATTGGAGGCCATGCAGATTGATGAATACATTATGCCAGAGGAAGAAGCCGCTGAGCGGTTAGCCTTGCGTTTAGATAATGTTGATATCATTGATTCGTTCAAGGTTTCGGATCGATACAGCATCATTGAAACGCGGGTGCCGGGCAAATATGTGGGCATGAGCTTGAAAGATGCTAACCTTACGAACAAGTATAAGGTTATTGTATTGACAACGGTCAAAAGCTATGAAAGCCAAGTGGACGGCAAGACGGTAAAACGACAGGAGGCATCCGGTATCGCCGGTTCGGAAACCATGTTGGAAGAGAATGATTTTTTGGTGCTGTTTGGAGAACTTTCCAATATTAAACGCCTGATACAGGAGAACGTATAGCTTTGGAAGGTGTCTCCTACATTTGCTACAAACATAGGAGACATCATACAACGAAAAACTTCCTAAACACCATATTTTATACGGATAATTTAAAACATTTCTATATTTTTGGCACTTATAACGTAGCCTTATATTTTGTTTTCATGAAAAAGTGGTTTAAGGAAAATTCAACGCATCTCATCATTATCGGCATCTTTTTGGTATTGGTGTTCTTTTATTTTTCACCGATTTTTGGTGGCAAGACACTGACGCAACACGATGTCATCCAAGCAGAAGGGAGCCAAAAAGAGCTTTTTGATTATAAAGCTCGGGACGGACATGCGCCGATGTGGACCAATTCGATGTTTGGGGGTATGCCTACCTACCAGATTTGGTATGAGCATGCCAATAATATCACATCGTACATTGGAAAAGGGATACGGGCTGTATTTCCTGTACCGACAGATATTGTGCTTTTATACCTTTTGGGAGGTTATTTTCTATTCTCCGTTTTACGATTGAAGCCCTGGCTTGCGGCCGTTGGTGCGATTGCGTTGGCATTCACCTCGTATAATTTTATCTATATCGAAGCTGGGCATCTCAACCGTGCGTATGCGATAGCGTATCTTCCTTTTATTATCGGGGCCGTTCTGATGTGCTATCGAGGGAACAGGATATGGGCGCCAGTTTTACTTGCGCTTTTTATGGCGTTAGAAATACGAGCAAACCACGTGCAGATGACCTACTACCTCTTCATAGCCATGTTGGTATACGTGGGGTTTGCTTTATACTACGCCATTAAGGATAAACAACTAAAAGGCTTCTTGCAGGCATCGGCTCTACAGATCGTCGCACTAACTGTGGCAATAGCCGTAAACGCTTCTGTGCTGTTCCCGACATATGAATATAGTAAGCTTACTATCCGCGGGAAAGCTAATATTGTGAAAGTAGAAGAGGGAGGGAAGACTGCAGGATTAGACAAGCAATATGCTTACGAATGGAGCCAGGGTATTGGTGAAAACCTGACGTTGCTCATTCCGAATGCCTACGGAGGTCGTTCGGGTGGTATATTGGATGAAAAATCCGAGGTAGCTAAATATTTAGTTGCTCTTGGCATGCCACACGGTGAGGCAGCGCAGCTGGCCAACCGCGTGCCTACTTATTGGGGCGAAAAGATGTTTACTTCCGGCCCTTGGTACTTTGGGGCAGGAGTGGTATTCTTGTTTATATTGGGGCTTATAGTCGTAAAGGACCGGATCAAATGGTGGATATTGAGTGCGACGGTGTTGTTGATGTTTTTGGCGTTTGGCCGTCACTTTCCGTTAATTTCGGACCTGTTTTTTGACTATTTTCCGATGTATAATAAGTTTCGGGCCGTCGAAGCTGCCATGGTCATTCCGGCGATTTTGATGCCGTTATTGGCTATCCTTTGCGTGAACGAAATCCTGACGCGCGGTAACGAGATTCCAAAGCTCGATAAAAAGGTCTTGTATACTTTTTTTGGTGTCGGAGGCCTATGTTTATTGATTGCCTTGATGCCGAGCCTGTTTTTAGACTTTAAGCCTTCCAAGCCCCAAGAGTTTATGTCGCAGATAGAGCAACAACTGTTTCGTGGTGACAAGAATATGACAAATGAGCTTTCTCGAGCATTGGTTAAAGATCGCTCGGCCTTGGCGACAAAGGATGCCTATCGCTCCTTGTTTATTGTGGCCTTGACATTTGGCTTGGTGTGGTTCTATATAAAAAAGAAATCCAGTGCAACAGTCTTTGTTGTTTTGCTAGGTATTGTCACCCTGGCTGACCTATGGGCCGTGGATAAGCGGTATTTAAATAACGATTCGTTTTCAGATGTCAAGGCCAACCGATCCCGTATTGCAGAAAGAGAAGTCGATCAATTGATTCGTCTGGACAAGGATTTGAGCTATCGGGTGCTGGATTTGACAACAAACCCGTTTTCTGATGCGACGGCAGCTTCTTATTTCCACAAAAATTTTGGAGGTTACCATGCCGCAAAACTGATGCGTTTCCAAGAATTGTTGGAACATCAATTTAATGGAGCGATCAACGAGGACGTGCTGGACATGTTCAATGTCCGTTACTTGATCACGCAAAATCCACAAAATGGAGCGGAACAAATTAAACGTAGAAGCACGGCATCTGGTAATGCTTGGTTTGTCAATCGGGTGACATTTGTCAAGGACAATGCCCAGGAAATGCAAGCCATCAGCAGTTTTGATCCGAAGAAAGAAGCGTTTGTGCATGAGGAATTTAAAAACACATTGAACGCGACCCGTTTGGGTGCTCCGGACAATGCGTCGATCAAGTTGGTGTCTTATCATCCAGATACGTTGGTGTATGAATCTACGTCTCCTAATGATGCATTTGCAGTGTTCTCCGAAGTCTATTACGACAAAGGATGGAAAGCGTATATTGACGATCAGGAAGTGCCGATTATTCGAGCGAACTATATTTTGAGGGCATTGCAGGTGCCGGGAGGTAACCACACTATAAAATTTGTTTTTGCTCCCGAATCCATGCGTATCAGCGAAACGATTTCCTTGATCGCCTCCATCGTTTTGGCACTTGGATTGGTTGGAGCCGTTGGATTTACCTTTTGGAAGAAAAAGAAGAAAACCGCATAGGCCTTTGGGTGTAGATGTGGTATAAGAAGGTGCGTAAAGATGGGTTGTCATTTTTTGATGGCACTTGTTCATGACGGAAAACTATTTGAAAAAATAATAGGCTTCTGAATGATAGAAAACATTATGTTTGTCGTTCTGAGCGTTTCACCCTTTAAATTTTCAAAATTTTCTTTTCTTTCCTTGCAATTCCAAAATGAATTATGGATATTTGCAAACTCTTTGTGAAAAGAGTGAAATAGAACAGACAACATTAAAAATCAAATATCATGTCAAGAATTTGTGATTTAACAGGCAAGAAGGCATTAAAAGGCAACTACGTTTCCCATTCAAACGTTAAGACTAAACGTAGATTTTATCCTAATTTGCAGACAAAGCGTTTCTACATTCCAGAAGAAGATACTTGGATTACATTGAAGGTTTCTGCTGCAGCAATCAGAACAATCAACAAAAACGGTATTACAGCTGTAATCAATAAATTTGTCAAAAAAGGATCTATTTAATCGTTACCGCCTGTTATCTTAAAATATTCAAGCAATCTGTCCGCCCTTGGCGGATTATAATACAGTAATACAATGGCTAAAAAAGGAAATAGAGTACAAGTAATCTTAGAGTGTACCGAGCACAAAGAAAGTGGTCTTCCGGGAATGTCTCGTTATATCACCACAAAGAACAAGAAAAACACAACTGAGCGCTTGGAGTTGAAAAAGTTCAATCCGGTGTTGAGAAAAGTAACTGTTCACAAAGAAATTAAATAATAATTAACTTTAGGGTTTTTGAAGCCCGTTTAAAAATATAAGACAATGGCAAAGAAAGCAGTTGCATCGTTACAAAAAGGAGGTGGTAAGGAGTTTACAAAAATCGTTATCACAACTAAATCTGCAAAAACTGGCGCTTATACATTTAAAGAAAGCATGGTTCACAACGATAAAGTAAAAGAAGTTGTAGCCGCAGCCTCCAAATAAGCAAATAGGGAGCATTCCTTTTTTAAAATACAAAAGCCGTTTCGGTATCTACCGAAAGGGCTTTTTTAGTATATTTGAATTTTCAGAACAAGGATAAAGGAGCAAAGAATAAGAACAACTGTTATTTCTGACTTCTTACTTTTTAACTTCTCAATATGGGATTATTCGATTTTTTTAAGAAAAAGCAAGAAACAGCCGAATCGCAAGAGGCTTTGGATAAGGGATTGGAGAGAACAAAAGAAGGATTTTTCTCGAAGATTACCAAAGTAGTGGTTGGCAAATCGACCATTGACGATGAGGTTTTGGACGATTTGGAAGAGGTATTGGTAACATCAGATGTCGGTGTAACGACAACTTTAAAGATCATTGACCGTATAGAGAAACGCGTGGCCCGGGATAAGTATGTCGGCACAGACGATCTCAACAGATTACTGAAAGAGGAGATCCAAGCCCTGTTGGCCGAGAACAACAGCAATGATTTTGAAAACTTTGAATATGGCAACTACAAACCCTATGTGATTATGGTGGTGGGTGTCAATGGTGTCGGCAAAACAACCACTATCGGAAAGCTCGCCCATCAACTTAAAGAAGCAGGCAATAAAGTTGTACTGGGAGCGGCAGATACATTTAGAGCGGCAGCGGTAGATCAGATTAAGTTGTGGGGAGAGCGTGTAGGTGTTCGTGTCGTTGCACAGGCAATGGGATCGGATCCTGCCTCTGTAGCATACGATACGGTCAAATCAGCCGTATCCAACGGAGATGATGTGGCCATTATTGATACAGCCGGTCGCCTGCACAATAAAGTGGGCTTGATGAATGAATTGACAAAAATCAAAAACGTCATGCAGAAGGTCGTTCCCCATGCACCACATGAAATCTTGCTGGTTTTAGATGCCTCTACTGGCCAGAATGCTATTGAGCAAGCCACCCAGTTTACGCAAGCGACCGATGTCAATGCACTTGCGCTTACCAAATTAGACGGTACGGCTAAGGGAGGTGTGGTTATTGGAATTTCCGACCAGTTTAAAATCCCTGTGAAATATATTGGTGTAGGAGAGAAAATCGGCGATCTGCAATTGTTTAATAAAAAAGATTTTGTAGATAGCCTATTTAAATAAAAAGGAGCAGTGAGCAACAAAAACTCTATATGCAGTACTCGCTCTGCTCAATATTATATACATGAGAACAAGAACTATAAAGGTTACCACTCAGGTAGGCAAGCCTCGTGTTAACGTTGTAACGTTGGGTTGCTCCAAAAACATCCATGACTCAGAAGTGTTAATGGGGCAATTGAAGGGGAATCAGATGGAGGTGGTCCACGAAGCCTCCAACATCCAAGCCAATGATATCGTGGTTATCAATACTTGCGGGTTTATCGATAATGCCAAGCAAGAATCCATTGATACGATTTTGCAGTTTTCAGCGCTCAAAGAGCAAGGCAAAATCAATAAAGTAATCGTCACAGGTTGCCTTTCGGAACGTTATAAACCCGATTTGCAGGCCGAAATATCTAATGTTGATGCCTACTTCGGTACCAATGATCTACCGGAGCTTTTATCAACGATAGGCGCGGATTATCGGCACGAACTTTTGGGCGAACGCTTATTGACCACACCATCACACTTCGCTTATTTTAAGATTGCAGAAGGGTGCAATCGTCCTTGTTCCTTTTGTGCCATCCCGCTGATGCGTGGTAAGCACGTCTCCAAATCTATTGACGAGTTGGTCAAAGAGGCTCGGTTCTTGGCCTCCAACGGTACGAAAGAGCTTATCTTGATTGCTCAGGACCTAACTTACTATGGCTTGGACATTTACGGGAAGCGCAATCTGTCTGATCTGTTGAGGCATCTTTCTGATGTGGATGGCATCGAATGGATTCGTTTACAGTATGCATACCCGTCAGGCTTTCCGATGGATATCTTGGATGCCATGAACGAGCGTAGCAATATCTGTAACTATTTAGATATGCCTTTGCAACATATTTCTGATCCGATGTTGCAATCCATGAGGCGTGGCACAACCAAACAAAAACAAATAGATCTCGTAAAGCAAATTCGGGACAAAGTACCCAACATCGCCTTGCGTACCACCTTGATATGTGGGTATCCAGGAGAGACAGAACAGGATTTCAACGAAATGCTGGAATGGGTGGAAGAGACGCGTTTTGACCGCTTGGGGTGTTTTACGTATTCGCACGAAGAGAAAACCCATGCCCATACGTTGGAAGATGATGTGCCAGAGGAAGTTAAAGAACAACGTGTAGAGGTAATCATGGAGATGCAACAAGGGATTTCGTATGGGATCAACCAAAGCAAGGTAGGCAATGTCTATAAAGTGCTGGTAGACCGGATAGAAGGCGATTCCTTTATCGGGCGAACGGAATACGATTCACCGGAAGTGGATAACGAGGTGGTGTTGGATGCCAAAACTAACTATGCACGCATTGGTGATTTTGTGAATGTGCAGGTAACAAGAGCCGAAGATTTTGATTTATACGGTACAGTCGTCCGATAATTATTTGGTTGTATTTTGTTTTATAGCAAGAGCCGAAGATTTTGATTTATACGGTACAGTCGTCCGATAATTATTTGGTTGTATTTTGTTTTATAGCTAGATAAAGTTAACTTTATACATTGGCCTGTAATAATATATGTATATCATGCATACATCTTTTTTTGCTGTGTACAGTAAGTTTTTGGTAATCTTTTTGGCAGTGTTGTCTTTTGTGGCCTGTAAGGATAATAATTCTGAACCTATTATCGATCCTGTGGAAGACAATGGTTTTCTTTCTGTTGTCAATGTTTCCACTCAAACTTCTTTGCCTCCGGAGATTGTTTTCGATGGTGTAAATCGTTTTAATCTTGCGTTGGCAAGACAGACCTCCAAATACGAACTTATTGCAGCCGGAACGCGTAAGTTTTCGTTGGGAAATTATGAAGACACGATTCGGATACAGGAGAACAATTATTATACCTTGATGGTATTTGATAAAGACAGCGTGCAAATTACGCACGATGCATCACCCGGAAATGGACAGTTCAACCAGATGCCTATGGTACGTTGGACGCTTGTAGGAGCTAATCCGTCTGATTATCGTGTCCACATGTTTGGTGACTCGCTGATCCGTAATATCCCAGTAAACGAATTTATATACTTTTCCACGACGGCTGTTCAACTGCAACTATTTCACAAAGCCCATCCGGATAATCAATTGGCAAAAGGGGATTTTCCTGTTGAAATGAACAAAAAGGTAACTGTGAATATACAGTACGATCCGGCCAAGAAGGAGTATACCTTTCATCCGATCATGCAAACAGTGGGAAATTAGTTTCCTTTACAAGCTCTTTTGTTGATTCGAAAAGTTTTTTATTGTCAAACATTCGCTATAATTTCATTGCCCGTCAAACCTTATCGCAAAAATATGTAAATTGTCTGCCCAATCAGTAGACATTACAAGACGACACGAAGAGAGTTAGATGAAAGCAACATATATCGATTACAGTGATACGGGGAGTTTTTCAAAACCTTTATTGGACTATCTAGCGGGCAATGAAACACTAAAACCCTTTTACGGCAACGCACCTACTAAGGAAGCTTTTAAAAATCAAATCGCTCAAAAGAAGGATTTCGCCCATCGCGAGCTTTTGGTTACCCAGTTGCAAGAACAGTATGGCGACCTGTTGCACGAATCTCCGCTTGTTGCTCAAAACATCCGTCTCCTTTTGGATCAAAATGTCTACACCATCACCACAGGCCACCAGCTCAACATCTTTACTGGCCCACTCTACTTTATCTTTAAAATTGTTTCGGCCATACGATTGGCAAAGGATTTGAAAGATCAGTATCCGGACTGTGGATTTGTTCCCGTGTATTGGATGGCTACTGAAGACCACGATTTTGAGGAAATTAACCATACAAGGGTGTTCGGTAAGAAAATCATTTGGGATACGCCCAAAATAGCAGCGACTGGTAGAATGTCGACAGCAGATATCATCGAAACGGTCAAACAGTACTGCAATACCTTTGGCATTTCTGCTAATGCGGAGAGGTTGACTAAGATCGTAGAAAAGGCCTATTTGGAAGAGCGGTCATTGGCCGACGCTACCCGAATGATGGTCAATGCACTGTTCAAAGAATATGGGTTGGTTATTATCGATGCCGATCGCAAAGCCTTCAAGGAAGTTTTTGCTCCCTATATTCAACAAGATATCCTGAGCGAAAACAGCTTTCGGACCATTGACGAAACCTCAAAAAAATTGGGAGAATTGGGTTATCAGCCACAAGTACACGCTCGCGAAATTAATTTTTTCTATTTGACCAATGATTTCCGGGAGCGGATTATCCGTACGGAAGATGGCCGTTTTGAAGTGCTTCACCAAAATATCTATTTTACCGAAGACGAGCTTAAAAAGGAAATCGTTAGCCATCCGGAAAGGTTTAGCCCAAATGTGGTCATGCGACCGCTGTATGAAGAGCTCATCCTGCCAAATCTTGCCTATATTGGTGGCGGAGCAGAAATCGTATATTGGTTGCAATTGAAGGCTAATTTTGACCAGTATCACATACCTTTTCCAATTTTGGTGCCCCGAAACTCAGCCATGATTACGGACGATCAAACGGCGGGTAAAATTTTTCGGTTGGACTTGACTTTCAAGAGCATTTTTAGGGAAACCGAACTATTGAAAAGTGATTACGTCAGAAGACATACTACGCATCGCTTAAACCTAAAAGATGAATGGATGGAATTTAACGCGATTTTTGGGAAAATTAAGTTACGTGCCCATAAAATCGATCCCAGTTTGGGGCCGAGTACCGATGCCGTAAAAGCGCGATTGAAAAAAGCCATCAACAATTTGGAAAAAAAGCTGTTGAAAGCCGACAAGCATAATCATCAGGAGGCGCTGATACAGATCGAACGTGTAAAAGAGCGATTGTTTCCTGGAGGCGGTCTGCAGGAGCGTACCGAGAACTTTGCTTCTCTCTATATTAAACACGGAGATGATTTGATCAAGGATCTGGAAAAGTATTTTAACCCGTTGGATTTCAAATTCACCATATTGTATTAAATGGAAACGCCTATTATTGATTGGAAAGCAAGCCATTTTTATAGATATTATGCAGAGAAGGCAGGTTTGTCGGATATACAATTTGAGGAACTCCAGTCTTATTTTGCATTTAAGACAGTTCCTCATAACACCTATTTGCTAAGAGCCGGAGAACTTAGCCGATATGCTTTTTTTGTAGAGTCGGGATTATTGCAATCTTTTTCACTTGACGAAAAGGGAGGTGAGCACATTCTCCAATTTGCACCGGAAAACTGGATTGTGTCCGATCGTGCCAGCCATTATTTCAACAAACCCTCAGATTTTTATATTAAGGCTATTGAACCATCGGTTGTCGTCTTTATTCAGCCTGAATTTATGGAGAAGGCCTCTGCTTTAAGTACAGAATTTGCCTGTTTTTTGGAAAGCTCGCTACAACGAAATATCTATATCCAGCAAAAACGCATAAATTCCCTGTTGGCCATGACAGCAAAGGAGCGGTATCTTTCTTTTATGGAGATGTATCCGGGCTTGCTATTGCGTGTACCCCAATGGATGATAGCTTCTTACTTAGGTATTACGCCTGAAAGCCTGAGTCGCGTTCGGCGTGAACTATTGCATAGCAAGTGAATATTTGTAAAACCATGAAGTTTCTTGGATACTCCCTCTCCCCAAATGCTTTCAGGGCAGATTGCCGGGGTCGCATGGCTTTGTGGTGTTGAGTACGTTGATTACGCCCAGTATAGGCTCAGTCAAAAACATGGCGCCCTTTGTCTCTTGCTGGCAAGCGCTCAAGATGATATTTTAGGGAATTTTTAAGTTATTGCCTTTGTTCTTTTATCCTTGTTTCTTGCGCTCAATAAAACACTTCAGCAATCATACACCGGGCACTTCCACCTCCACAGGTTTCAATTGTATCCAAAGGTGCATGCAGGACTTCCCCATATGTTGACAGCTTGGAAAGCTGCTGTTGCGTGAATGCATTATATGCTTGGCTACTCATCACAATTAGAGGCTGACCATCTGTAGACTTTATTTCAAGTATGTTTCCGGCAAAATGTTGCATTTGTTCCTCTGAGATAGCAATGATTTGTTTTCCTGCTTGTTGTAACTGATTGACTAATAGATCTTGGTAATACAAATTATCAAGACTTTCCAAGCACACAACGGCAAAACGCGAACCGATGGACATCATCACATTGGTATGGTATATGGGCAAGCGTATATCGCCAACCGTCTGCGTCGCCTCAAAGAGAAACGGTGTAAAGCCTAAATCCAAACAAAATTCATGCACCAAGCCCGCTTCTGCACGAGGAGATAATGAACAGTAGGCCATACGGTGCTTGCGATCTAACACAAGGGAACCTGTACCTTCCAGAAAACGGCCTTCGTCTTCGTACCGCGTATAATCTACCACGTCGTCAAATGTCAGTCCCCACTGCTCCAAATGTTGTAAGATATTCAATTGCCTTTCCAAGCGGCGGTTTTCGGCAAACATGGGGTATAACACGACTGTCCGCTTATGAAAAGAAATACAATTATTGGGAAAAATGCTGTCCGGTGTATCGTTCCGCCCATCATCCTGAACTACAAAAACATTGACTTTATGCTGGTTCAATAACCTTATAAAATTATCAAACTCACGCAAGGCCGAAGCATTGATGTTTTCCAAAGAAGAATCCTCCTGAAAATAATTATTTACAGCCGTTTGCTCGTTTTTTCTAAAACGATGTGGCCTGACAAGCAATATTGTATCGGTCGTCTGTTCCATACCTAGTCTCGATATAAGGGAAGTGTAGAGCATCGAAATAGCCCTTCTTGTTTTCCAATCTCATGATAAGGAATCTCCTCTACCTGAAACCCATTTTCCCGTAGCCATCTGTTCAGACGATCGAATTTTTTCTCACTCACGACCACGTTTTCCGAAATGGAAAACACATTACTGAACATTTCATACATCTCGTCTGCTGTAATTTGGAATAGATTTTCTTTTCCAAATAGCTTTAACAGGTAAATATAATCGTTGTGGTCGCGAAAACCACCTTCAAAGATGATGGCTTTGTCTTTTCCGACTGGCTGAAAGCAACAGTCTAAATGCAACGCATTAGCGCGAGGATTGGTCATGGATTTTATCAAGTCAAATTCCTTTACTTTTTTGTTTGGAAAAATATCTTTCAGAAAGTTTACGCCGTTCATGTTCGTTCGAGCTGTATTGAGGGTTGCATAATCGTTTCCTTTGTAGGTGCCGACAAAGATATAATCGTTCCATAGAATAACATCGCCTCCTTCCATGTGGATGTTTTCCGGCGCCTCAATAAGATGAATATCTTCCACTTGTTCCACGATATATGCAATGGCCTGCCACTCGTCAGCTCGATCAGGAAGGATATTGGCCTTTATGAAATTGTCGTCGATGACAAACCCAATATCCCGGGAAAAAATCTGATTCACCCCTTCGAGCAATTGAGGTCGATAGACTTTTACTCCGTAACGCTCCAGAATCTCCAAAAAGCCGTTCATTTCATAAATCATGTCCGATTCTATTGGATAAGTTCCTGCTAAAATATGCTCGAGCGACTTGGGATCATATGCTTCCTCAGCCGTTGGAGTAGGACCATTTTGGTTGGCTATACCCAATATCACGGCCCGTAATCTACCTGTTTCATTTTTTACGTGGAGCTTCAACATATAAGATCCTTTCTGTTCACAAATGGTATTTAAAGATAGCCAATTTTTGACGTGAAGGATAATTTTTGTAACGAAATGCGTTGTTCTCACGTTTTATTCATAAAACTTAAAAATTATGAAAAGAAAAATACAATTCCTTTTATTTCCGCTAATCGCCGTGCTATTCGCCTGCGATAAAAAAGATGGAGTAGCTATCGACGGATTTGAGATGAAGCTGACGATAGCCAAGCAAAGCAGCTATCTATCTCTGCTGCTAGCAAAGTGAATGGTATACCGGAATTTCTGAAATTTTTGGATACTTTATAACACTGTCTTACCAATCATGCTTAGCAATGATGACGCTTAAATAGGTTTTGTACCGAGCGCCGGATGGGACACGGACAAAACCAATGCCAATGTCGTACAATGATCCGTTCCATGTATCCAAGCCTAACACATGCTTTCTATGTCCATAATTCGGTGAGCCTTTTCCGATAATAAATGCTTTGATGCCGTCCACCGCAGAGGAGTGGTTTGCTGCGATGGATTCAAAATTATTAGCACTTAATTTCTTTATCCAATCCTTGTTTAGAGAATAACCTGCCTTATGTATGTAATAGTTTGGACCGATACCTTCAGGTGTGATATGGTCAAAATAGTTTCGATTGGCCATGTCATAAGCTCTAAATTCCGCGGCTTTTGCTAATTCGTCATTCCATCGAAGCTGTACTTTGGAAACTTTGGAAGCATCAAAACGCACACCTAACACTTTCATGAATTTTTGAGGTTCCTGCCGAAAAGCATTGAGGTACTGATAAGCTTGCTTAGCCTCGTCTTTGTCGATATGGATTTGTTTTTTTTGAGCTTGAAGAGAGAGTATCTGTAATATAAATACGAGTAATAAGAACGCACGCATATATCCCATGTTTCAAGGATAGACTTCTTTAGTCGCCCAATGTTTAATGCTTACGTATTTTTCTTATTCCATTTTTCTTTTACTACTTCAAAAATAATCGGAAGAACAGAAAGAAAGATAATCAGCAATACCACTTTCGAAAAGTTGTCCCTTATGATGGGAATGTTTCCCAAAAAGTATCCAGCCAAGGTAATACCCACTACCCATAGGAAACCGCCGACAATGTTATAGGTTAAGAATGTTCCATAATGCATTCTTCCGATACCGCCAACAAAAGGAGCTAATGTCCTTACAATGGGTACGAAACGGGCAATAACAATGGTTTTACTACCATATTTTTCGTAAAAAGCATGTGTTTTTTCTATTTGTTCATGTTTGACTACCTGTTTACCAAAGAGCTTAAATCGGGTGACCTGCATGCCGAATCTTCTTCCGATGGAATAATTGAGCGAATCTCCGGCAATTGCAGCAATCAATAAGAGCACAACCATGATCCAAATATTCAGTTCATTGGGTTGGGCTGCCAACATCCCAGCGGCAAACAGCAACGAATCTCCGGGCAAAAAGGGCATCACAACCACGCCTGTTTCGACGAAGATAATCAAAAACAGGATGAGATACGTCCATGTTTGATAATCGTTTACAATTTCAACCAAATGCTTGTCAATATGCAGGATGAAATCTATAAGAGAATATACGAGCTCCAAGGCAATGCTTTTAGATATTATTCAACATAACCGGCATCACTAACATCAAGATATCTTCATGGTCTTCTTTAACCGCAGGGATCAATAGTCCCGCTCTGTTCGGAGAACTCATCTCAATAACTACTTCAGCTGCATCGAGGTTGTTTAACATTTCCACAAGAAATTTTGCATTAAATCCGATTTCCATATCTTGGCCCTCAAATTGACAGCTCAGACGTTCGTGCGCCTCATTGGAGAAATCCAGGTCTTCTGCAGAAATATGCAGCTCGCTGCCCGAAATCTTCAAACGTACTTGGTGAGTGGTTTTATTGGCAAATATCACCACACGACGCAATGTGTTTAGGAACAACAACCTATCCACCGTTAATTTATTTGGGTTTACTTGGGGAATAACGGCCTCATAGTCTGGATAACGTTCGTCAATCAGACGGCAGATTAAGTTGATATTTCCAAACTGAAAAAAGGCATTGGTGTTGTTGTACTCGATAGAAACTATTGTTTCATCCGTCGGAAGTGACGATTTCAACAAGGCTAAAGCTTTTTTGGGTAAAATAAACGAGGTTGGTTTTTCCGAAGATATATCAGTTCGGCGATAACGCACCAGCTTATGTGCATCAGTGGAAACAAAAGTTACCGACTGTTCTGCCAACTGAACCAACACGCCGGACATTGCTGGGCGGAGGTCGTCGTTGCTCACGGCAAAAATGGTTTTGTTAATCGCCTCTGAAAGAACTGATGCAGGCATATTCACGGTAGAAACATTATCTACAACTGGAATTTTAGGAAAGTCATCAGCGTTTTCACCACTCAGTTTATATTTTCCGTCGCCAGCACTGATTTCAATCGCCAAAGTATTTGTATCTACGGAAAATGCGACCGGTTGGTCAGGAAGCGTTTTCAATGTTTCAATCAAAATTTTTGACGGCATAGCAACTCGGCCCTCTTCTTTTGCTTCTATTGGTAAGGAAGTGACCATGCTTGTCTGCAAATCTGTTGCAGAAATTGTCAACAAGTTGTCCTTAATCTCGAACAAGAAGTTTTCTAAAATTGGAAGCACGGTGCTACTACTTGAAGCACCACTTATGGACTGTAATTGTTTTAATAAAATTGATGTAGATACAATAAATCTCATTACCTGAATTTTATAGATTTTATATGCAATAATACATAAAAGAATCTACATTTTATAAACTCCATTCGTGATAATTCTTATCGCGAGTAATAATTAGTACATTTGTATAAATTAAGTATGCGGTTTAAGGATATCATCGGTCATCAGCAGATAAAAGAGCACTTAGTGCAGACGGTCAAAGACAACCGAGTAAGCCATGCACAGCTTTTCTTAGGGCCTGAAGGGTCGGGTGGTTTGGCTTTGGCAGTTGCATATGCGCAGTATATCAACTGTGAACAAAAGCAGGAGAACGACAGCTGTGGGGAATGTGGTTCTTGCCGTAGATATCAAAAACTAATTCATCCGGATTTACATTTTTCCTATCCTTTCTTTGCCACCAAAGAAAGGGGAGAAGTCGCTGCTGACTATTTGGAAGAATGGCGGCATGCGTTTTTAAGCAATCCCTATATGGGGTTCGACTATTGGCGACATCAATTGGACGGCGGTAATAAACAGGCTAACATCAATATCAAAGAAGCGCACGACATTATCAAAAAACTCAGTCTGAAAGCGTTCGAAGCCGAATATAAAGTGCTGATCATGTGGTTGCCGGAGTATCTTGACAAAGAGGGCAATGCGTTGCTCAAGCTGATTGAAGAGCCTCCTGCCAAGACTGTGTTTTTATTGGTTTCAGAAAATCAAGACAAAATCCTGAACACTATTATCTCCCGAACACAGCTTTTGAAGATTCCGAAGTTCTCATATGCAGATATCAAGCAGTATTTAATCAATGAAAAGCACGTGTCAGCAGATAAGGCAAACGAGATATCCTTTATTTCCGACGGCAATATACAGACTGCACTATATCTTATCACAGATGAATCAAACGCTTATTTTGAATTACTGATTAGCTGGTTTCGATTTATCGTAACCGATTCGGGATTAAATATCATTAGGGTTTGCGAAGAGGATTTTCCGAAATTGGGAAGGGAAAGTCAGAAAAATTTCTTACTTTATGCCCTAAATATGTTGCGTCAGATCATGCTGACACAACAGGGTTTGTCGCATTTGGTGCTTTTACAGGGTTCAGAGCTTGATTTTGTTAAAAAATGTAGTGAAATATTTCAATTGGAACAATTGGAAGTCGCCATAGACCTGATGGAAAAAACGTATTATAAAGTAGAAAGAAATGCGAATCCTAAAATATTATTTTTAGATTTATCTTTGCAATTGGTTTTATTATTTAAGTATCAAACGTTCCCGCAAGGGACTCAATATATATAGAAAGGAAAATATGGGATGTGGCAGTTGCTCGTCCGGAGGTGGTTGCGGTAGCAGTACCGTTGGAAGCACCCCTGCAGGATGCCAGAACAATGGCTCTTGCATGACAAGCGGATGTAATAAATTAGATGTATACGATTGGCTGTCCGATATGGATTTGCCTTCAAACTATAAACCGTTCAATATAGTCGAGGTTCGTTTCAAGGGATCCCGTAAGGATTACTATATCAATTCGGATAACCTTTATCTCGAAATGGGTGAAATGGTTGCCGTCGAACCTTCGACTGGAGGTTACGATATTGGACATGTTTCATTGACGGGAGAACTGGTTCGCCTGCAATTGAAGAAAAATAGTATAAGTCCCGAATCGGTAAACAAAAAAATCTATCGCAAGGCGAACGAAGCCGATGTACAAAAATACAATGCAGCAAAAGATTTGGAGTGGGAGACTATGCACCGAGCGCGGAACCTCGCCTTGGAACTGGGGCTGTCCATGAAAATATCGGACGTCGATTACCAAGGCGATAAAACCAAAGCCACGTTTTATTATACGGCTGACGGACGTGTGGATTTCCGGGAACTTATTAAGCGAATGGCCGAGGCGTTCCGCATCCGTATCGAGATGCGGCAGATTGGCATGCGCCAAGAAGCAAGTCGCTTAGGAGGTATTGGCTCCTGTGGCCGTGAACTGTGTTGTTCTACATGGCTTACTGATTTTAAAACCGTCTCTACTTCTGCCGCGCGTTATCAGAATCTTTCCTTGAACACTCTAAAGCTTGCCGGCCAATGTGGCAAGCTGAAATGTTGTCTTAACTACGAGTTGGACAGCTACATGGATGCGTTGAAGGATATTCCGAATAATGTAGAGCGCATAGAAACAGAGAGCGGAGTGGCGTTTCTGCAAAAGACCGATATTTTCAAGAAGATCATGTGGTATTCATATCCGGGTGCTGAAAATTGGATTCCGTTGGAGGCATGGAAAGTCAAGGAGTTTGCTGAAATGAATAAGAGCGGCAAAAAACCACAAGAACTTTCAGCTCCAAAAGATCCGCACGAAGAAGTGATAAAGCCGATTTCGTACGATTATGAAAATGTCGTTGGACAAGACTCTTTGACACGCTTGGACGATAAAAACAAGAAGAAAAAACGCAAAAAGGCTAAGTCGAAAAAGGAACAGTCTGCGGTGGCCAAAGCTGCAGAGACTCCAAAACCTCAATTGAAGGAAAGAGGACAGGAGGCGAAAAACGAGGTTGAAAAAGAGAGCAATGACGGCCGACCTAAAAAGCGGTTCAACAAGAATAATAGAAATAGAAATCGAAATAAATCGTCGGAAAACAATAAGGGAGAGGCCTAATTTATCATGAGAAAGATTGGATTTGCCCTTTTAACAAGTATGTTGCTGGCCTTCTCTTGCCAACAACAAGCATTTTATGAGGAGAACAAGTCTATCCCGAACAGAAATTGGGCATATGAACATATTCCCAGTTTTGCTGTACATATTCCAGACCGGGACGCCCGATACGACGTTTTTGTACATCTCCGGCACACATCGGGTTATCAGTATGCCAATCTCTTTTTATTGGTACACGAAAAAGGGCCTCGATTGAAGGATACAGCTTTTCGGCATGAAATGAAATTAGCTGAATTGGACGGGAGGTGGACAGGAAAGGGTGCAGGGAACTTGTTTGAAAACGAGATTTTAGTGAAAAAAAACTTTGCCTTTCCCGACACCGGAATATATCATTTCGGGATTGAGCAAAACATGCGGGAAAATCCGTTGAAGGGTGTGTCCGATGTCGGTATTAAGTTAATCAAGAGACCATGATAGCCGTCCTGCGATGGATATTATTACCTTTTTCCTTATTATACGCCACAGTGGTTTGGCTTCGAAATCGTCTATACGATTTCGAAGTACTCAAAAGTAAATCCTTCAATTTGCCTGTTATTGTTGTAGGCAATCTTGCCGTTGGTGGGACAGGAAAAAGCCCCATGGTCGAGTACCTGCTGCGAATAGTACACACTTCATGTCGTGTAGCCGTTTTGAGCCGGGGATACGGCCGAAAAACCAAAGGATTTCGGTATGTAGAAACAACGTCCAGTTCGGATGAAGTGGGAGATGAGCCTCTACAGATAAAGCGAAAATTTTCGGACTATACGGTGGCTGTTTGCGAGGATCGCTGTACGGGTATTGAAAGTATACAGGATCAACACGATGCCATTTTATTGGATGATGCTTTTCAACATCGAAAACTCAGACCAAGCTTTTCCATATTGCTTTTTGATTTTCACTCACTGCGAAAGCCTATGTTACCTTTACCCACGGGAAATTTCAGGGATTCCCTATATGAAAGCCATAGAGCCAATGTTATTGTCGTCACCAAATGCCCATATAATCTAGACTCAAAAATCAGGTTCGATATCCAAGCAAAGTTACAAAAGTATAGTCATGCCCCGATTTTCTATGCAGAAATAACTTATCATGATCTGATCAACGATTTTGGCCAGACATGTAGGACGGAGACGTTAAAAGATTATAATGTGCTGTTGGTTACCGGAATAGCTAATCCAACACCTTTGGTTTCCTATCTGCATCCTAAGGTGAAATCTATTAAACATCTGACCTATGGAGATCACCACACCTTCTCCGTAGCGGATATAGCAGAGATGAAAGCTTCTTTTGTCGATATAGCCTCTACAGACAAAATAATCGTAACCACTGAAAAGGATTTTCAACGCCTGCCTCCCGAAATCAAAAATATATTTCCGTTGTTTTATATTCCAATTCAACAACGAATCCTCTTTAATCAGTGTGCCGAGTTTGAAAACATGATTAAAAGAGCATTCGTTGGAATGGCAGATTAAAACCTGATGTAAGACGTTTCCCAAGTGAAATGTTTAAATTTGCATAAACTCTATACTTTCATCTTATGATGTCGAAATCAGGTTTAGAGAAGATCATATCAAATGCAAAATAAAAAAGTAGAATTTGTTGACTGGGGATTGGTGGACTATCAAGAAGCTTGGGATAGACAAGAGGAGATCTTTGCCAGAACTTTGGCTGTGAAACACGAGAATCGTATACAAAATACGCAGACAGCAACACCCAATTACTTAATTTTTACAGAACATCCCCATGTTTACACCTTGGGCAAAAGCGGGCATGCGGAATACCTGCTGTTGGACGATAAAGGTTTAAAAGAAAAAAAAGCCACATTTTATAAGATTAATCGTGGTGGGGATATTACCTATCATGGTCCCGGGCAGATTGTGGGCTACCCTATTTTGGATTTAGATAATTTCTTTACCGATATTCATCTATATCTCCGAACATTAGAAGAGGCTATTATCCGTACTTGTGCGGATTACGATATTGCATCAGGCCGATACGAAGGTTATACCGGCGTATGGCTGGATGCGGATAATGAAAAAGCACGTAAAATATGTGCTATGGGGGTACGTGCATCTCGCTGGGTGACCATGCACGGTTTTGCGTTCAATGTCAATGCCGATTTAAACTATTTTGGGCATATTATTCCCTGCGGTATAGATGATAAGGATGTCACGTCGCTCGAACGCGAACTCGGCAGGAAAATGGATATGGAAGAGGTAAAGGCAAGATTAAAAGGTCATATTGCGGACTTATTTGACATGGAATTGCAATAGCGACTCCTATTTTAATCTAGGCCATAATTTTTATTCATTTTCGAGCATCCGTTTTAAGCTTTCTTTCCAATGGGGTACTGCTATATTATAGACATTTTTAATTTTATATTTATCCAAAAGGGAATACATAGGGCGTTTGGCGAGGGTAGGATAGGATGAAGTAGAGATAGGGATAACGCTGCATTTCATTCCTTTAATTTCTCGTATTGCCAAGGCAAAATCGTGCCAGGAAATTTCACCTTCGTTGGAATAATGGTAAATACCGGGTACCCACTTCTGCGAATTGAGAATGTGGATAATAGCTTGGGCCAAATCATGTGCGTACGTAGGCGATCCGATTTGGTCGTTTACCACGGAGATTGTTTCTTTGTCGGACATTAATCGTAACATGGTTTTCACAAAGTTATTTCCATACGTGGAATATACCCATGATGTGCGAATAATAATACTTTCGGGAAGCCATTTTAATATTGCCTGTTCGCCTTTCCATTTGGTTAGTCCATAAACATTCAACGGTTGGGCTTCTGCATTTTCTTGGAGAGGTTGACGGGATGTCCCATCAAAAACATAGTCTGTCGATAGTGCTATTAGTTTAACACCATGCAAACGGCAGTACTGTGCTATCTCGATGGAAGCAAGATGGTTTACCCGATCGGCTCTGTCAGCTTCCGTTTCGGCTTTGTCCACTGCGGTGTAGGCGGCTGTATGGATAATCACGTCGGGTTGATACATTCCAAGGATATCTTGGATGATGTCTAGTTGGTCCAAGGGCAATTGTTTGCGATCCAGAAAATAGCACTCATATATTTGTTGGTCTTGCAAAAGAGCTCTTAACTCGGAGCCTACCTGTCCGTTAGCGCCTGTAACCACTATCCTCATATGGTGCAATTTAGTGAATTTATGTTAATGGCAATGAAACATCAATTTGGTTGTGCAAAAATTACAGCTCTAGATGGAAATAGAATCATAAGGTTGCCCCCTACCGATTAAACAGTTAATCGGTTTGCTATTTCTTTAAACGTAGGCAATGCTAGATCTTTATCCGACAGCACAAGTGTATCGTGAGGAAGTGCCCAGTCTATTGCCAAAGTGTCGTCGTCGAACCGTACACCGTATTCAGACGCTTTGTAATAACGATTATCACATTTGTAGCTGATCGAAGCCGTCTCGGACAATACCACAAAACCGTGAAGGAACCCTCTGGGCACAAAGAACTGTAGCTTGTTTTCAGCGGAAAGTTCTACGGCTATATGCTGTCCGAATGTTTCAGAATCAGGACGTGCATCGACCACCACATCGCGGATCTGCCCTTGTAGAACCCGAATAAGTTTTGCTTGCGCATGTTCTCCTTTTTGTGCATGTAGGCCCCGAAGCACCCCATGGGTAGAAAAGGATTGATTGTCTTGAACAAAATGTACGCGCTGTCCGGTCAGCTTCTCGAAAGTGTCTTCATTAAAACTTTCAAAAAAATAACCTCGGTGATCTTCATATACCGTCGGTTCAAGAATATAGCATTCTTTAAGCGCTGTTTCTAGAAGTTTCATGGTTTAGAAATTGATGGAAAATATATTGTCAGTTGTCGCTCTTGTTGCCATATTGGTTTTCATAATATTTTTGATAATCGCCCGAGGTGACATGGTCCAGCCATTCTTGATTGTTTAGAAACCAGTCAATTGTGATGGCGAGCCCCTCTTCAAAGGTAACAGAGGGGTGAAAGCCAAGTTCTTGTTGAATCTTTGTGGCATCTATAGCGTAACGCAGATCATGTCCGGGACGATCTTTGACAAATGTGATTAATTTTTCGGATGTGCCAACGGGATGACCCAGTTTTTCGTCCATTTGTTTACAAAGCTCTGTCACCAGTTCGATGTTCTTCCATTCGTTAAAGCCTCCGATATTGTACGATTCGCCGTTTTTACCTTGATGAAAGACCAAATCGATAGCTCGTGCGTGGTCGACAACAAACAACCAATCCCGGGTGTACTTCCCGTCTCCGTAAATGGGCAACGGTTTATTGTGTAGGATATTGTGGATGCAAAGCGGGATTAGTTTCTCAGGAAAATGATTGGGTCCGTAGTTGTTGGAACAGTTTGTGATCACCATCGGAAGACCATAAGTGTCGTGGTAGGCTCGTACAAAATGATCGGAGGAAGCTTTGGAGGCCGCGTATGGTGAATGTGGATCGTAAGCTGTTTCTTCGGTAAATATTCCGGTATCGCCCAAGGAGCCAAAGACTTCATCTGTTGATATATGATGAAATCGCTTTCCATCAAAATTTTCTTCCCAGGTTTCCTTGGCTGCATTCAATAGGTTGACCGTTCCCAAGACATTGGTCATAACGAAATCTGAAGGATGTGAAATAGAGCGATCTACATGCGATTCTGCGGCTAAATGGATGACGCCATCTGGCTTGTATTGTCTGAACACTTCTCTAACCAAATCAGCTTCTCGGATATCTATTTTTACGAAGGTATAGTTCTCTCTATCCTCGATGTCTTTTAAATTTTCCAGATTTCCAGCGTAGGTGAGGCTATCTAAATTGATGATGCGGTACGTTGGATATTTTTGAACAAATTCCCGTACGACATGTGACCCGATAAATCCGGCACCACCCGTAATAAAAATCTTCTTTTCCATTACTTCAAAGATACATGAAGTTTTTGGAGCTTCACACATACGCGTAAAAATTGTGCCCTGCTTCGTTCCTGTATGTGCCTCTGGTCAGCGTAAATATTTATGGGAGAAAGGCGCGTAAAGCTAGGTTATACTCATCGATGACAAATGTTAATAAAAATTAATTGGAAAGAGATCTTTTTAAACATGTATTTCTGGAGATTTAATTTTTCTTACTTTTAGCATATGGATGAGATAGACTGGTATGCTGTTGTCGTTCCTGAAAAGGAAGGGGAGATTTCCAAAGTACAAATGGGCGGAAAATCTATTTGTCTGATTAGACGGGGAAATTGGGTATATGCTACTTCGTCCCATTGTCCGCATGCCGGTGCAGACCTTAGTCAGGGTTGGTGCGAGGACGGAAAGCTTGTGTGCCCTTTTCATCGGCATAAATTTGATTTGCAAACCGGAAAAGGCAATGCAGGCCAGGGAAATTATATCGATGTCTTCTCGGTAAAGGAAGAAAACGGTGTTTGGTACGTGGGGATTAAGAAATCATGGTGGAAAAGGCTGTTTTCCTAATCTTGCCCAAACAACGAACTGAACAGATCTTCCAGGGTGGTCAAGGGGCGGATAGCGATATCGTATTTTTTCGAGTCCAAACCTTTGGTGTTGTATTTGGAAATAAAAATGCCCTCAAAGCCTAGTTTTGTTGCCTCAGCAATACGTTGTTCGATGCGATTTACAGCACGGATTTCACCCGAGAGACCTACTTCTCCAGCAAAAGTGACCTGTGTCGGCAACGGAATGTCTTGTTGTGAGGAGATAATGGCAGCGATAACAGCCAAATCCACCGCTGGGTCCTCTACGCGCAATCCGCCGGCAATATTCAAGAATACGTCTTGTGCACTTAACCGAAAACCAAACCGCTTTTCCAGCACGGCGAGCAACATGCTTAATCGTTTGGTGTCGAAACCCGTTGAAGTGCGTTGCGATGTGCCAAATACTGAATTGCCGACCAGAGCCTGCACTTCGATCATCAATGGTCGCATACCCTCCAGCATAGCCGCGATGGCTACGCCACTGACGGGAACTTCGCGTTGGGAAAGCATGATTTCGGATGGGTTGGATACTTCCCGCAAACCTGAGCCCTGCATTTCATAAATACCCAATTCGGAAGAAGAACCGAAGCGGTTTTTCACCGCCCGCAAGATCCGGTACACATGGTGGCGGTCGCCCTCAAACTGCAAGACGGTATCCACCATATGCTCCAATATCTTAGGACCGGCAATAGCTCCGTCTTTCGTGATGTGTCCAACGATAAAGACAGGAGTGCTGGTTTCTTTGGCGAAGCGTAGCAATTCTGCGGTGCACTCTCGTACTTGCGATACAGAACCTGGTGCCGATTCTATTTGTGCAGAATGCAGGGTCTGTATAGAGTCAATAATCACGATGTCGGGTTGTACCGTCTCCATTTGCTTAAAAATGTGCTGTGTTGAGGTTTCGGTCAAAATATAGCAATTTGCCTTGGAGTTCTGCACCAGACGCTCTGCTCGCATCTTGATCTGCTGTTCACTTTCTTCACCTGAAATATACAAGGTTTTGATTTGGGGAATGCTCAATGCCAACTGCAACATTAGAGTTGATTTCCCAATGCCCGGCTCCCCTCCAATCAAGACCAGTGACCCCGGCACAATGCCACCGCCTAATACCCGGTTAAATTCTTTATCCGGTGTGGCTAACCGCTGTTCATCTTGATACACAATCTCATGGATCACGGCGGCTTTATTTGTCCGCTTAGAGGCATGTGGTATTGTTGAGCTACGCCATTCGGGCACCTTGGAATTTGCTTTCTCCACCACTTCTTCTACAAAGGTGTTCCATTGCCTGCACGAAGGACATTGCCCCAGCCATTTTGGCGACTCATAGCCACAGCTTTGGCAGAAATATGTCGATTTGGTTTTTGCCATCAAACGAAGGTAGGAAATATTCATGTTTCCGACATAAAAACACATATGAATATTCTCCACTTTCGGTAGGTAGGTACATGGCTATTAAAAAAATAAATTAAGAACCTGTTTAAATTTTATGTTTACTTTTTTTATCGCGTTTCGACTCCGCTCAGCGTGACAAAAAAAAACGGAAGTGTAATCCTGAGCACTTCGTCAAGCTCAGTGCAGGCTTAGTCGAAGGATAGATATGCAAGATTTTACTTCCATTTTTAACAGGTCCTAAATACATTTGAAAAAGATCTTTTAAAAATTCTTTCTTTTCGATGTAACATCTTCTCCCTACCTTCGACATATAATCCTGCATGAGCACCCACTTGGAAATAGAATTTATCGACCTATTGGAGGAGCATCAAAATATTCTCCATAAAATCTGTAAGCTATATGCTTCGGATACGGAAACGCATAAAGATTTGTTTCAGGAAATGGTCATCCACTATTTTATTTTTCGATTCTTCATGTTATACCGAAGAATCAGGGTGAACGACAGTGTCAAATCGCTGATGGAAAATATCATCCATACGCGAAGAGTCGGAGAAAACTATATTAAACCCGTTGTGCATTATAAGCTCTATTTTCATCCTGACGACAGGAATTGTGAAGCAATCATTCATGCCATAAAAAGCAAACACGAATAACGATCTAAAAATCATATATTACAAGACTTTAGATGTTTCGACAAGCCTTAGCATGCAATATAGGCACTTGTGTATCAAACTGCACAACGGGCTATCTATAACTTGTGATGGAATTGTTGCCGTGCGAGCTGACGTTGAGGTATTATAACGGCAGAGCCTGATCGATGAATTGAAAAGTACATCAAGAAAACCTAGAAAACTACCTGAAATCAAAAATATCCTTCAAGGTAAAAAGGTGTAAAATTGTGCCACATTTTGGGGGAGTCCGAAAATATTTATGGCACAATTTTACACCTTAAAAATAAGTGATTTTAGAGTAAAAAGTGGCTCTAAGATACTTTAAACATCGTTATTTAGCTAATATTTTTAGAAAATTAAAAAATGCAAAACCTACACTTTCTGACAGAAGATGTAGGTGTTTTGTTAGACAATGTAGGTGTTTTGTGAAAAGAGGTAGGTGTCCTGTCTAAACACCTACCTCGTGGAACAGAAGATGTAGGTGTTTTGTTAGACAATGTAGGTGTTGTGTGAAAAGAGGTAGGTGTCCTGTCTAAACACCTACCTCGTGGAACAGAAAATGTAGGTGTTTTATTAGACAATGTAGGTGTTGTGTGAAAAGAGGTAGGTGTCCTGTTCAAACACCTACCTCGTGG
>Ga0222419_100280_pt1 | contig 71522 bp, 60 predicted proteins | sample 1B20Ametagenome_FD_182474 | JGI IMG/M metagenome (GOLD analysis project Ga0222419, IMG submission 182474) | Enriched microbial communities from leaf-cutter ant dump, University of Wisconsin, Madison, United States - 1B20A (version 2) | ecosystem: Environmental > Terrestrial > Nest > Insects nest...
TGTTCTTTTTTAAAGGCATTACGTAGTAAATAATCCTTTAATATACTGAATGTCAGCTTTTTATCAAAATTTAAAAGAACTTATTTTATTGATTTTTAATCAATTATAATTTTTGTCGTGTACTAAACCGGTTTTCATAAATACACATCTCAAGTTCGAGACTGGATAATCGTTTATTCAAAAGAAATGGAATCCAAAAAAGAGGCATTAATTGAGGAAAAGCGATTAAAAAAATTAAATCGGAGATCTATTGAAAAACTTATCGATCAATAGAATACCTGCCTGTCACGCAGGTGGTCGCGGGTTCGAGTCCCGTCCGGATCGCTGAAGCACTTCAGAGATGAGGTGCTTTTTTGTTTAATAATAAACGATCTCGAAGAGATCGAATGTGTATAGATAAAACAATCCGCTCAAACACTCACGACCCCGAAGGGGTCGAACAATTCATCAAAAAAATCAAATTCAAAAAAATCACAACAAACTCTCATCCACCAGATTTGGCAGTGTAACTTTCAGATTCGGATTTTCTTCCATTGCTCTTTTGATTGCAAATACAGCGCCCTCATTTCTTGCCCAGCTTCTTCTTGCAATTCCATTGTTGACATCCCAATAAAGCATCGCATTCAGTCTGCGGTCTGATTCGGAGCTTCCGTCGAGCAGCATACCAAAACCGCCGTTGATGACTTCGCCCCAACCGACACCGCCGCCATTGTGGATAGAAACCCAGGTGGCGCCTCTGAAACTGTCGCCGATCACATTTTGGATCGCCATATCAGCGGTGAATTTGGATCCGTCATAGATATTTGAGGTTTCTCTGAAAGGTGAATCGGTTCCCGAAACATCGTGATGGTCACGACCCAAAACAACCGGCTCGATTTCTCCTTTTGCAATCGCATCGTTAAATGCTTTTGCAATTTTCATCCTTCCTTCGGCATCCGCATACAGTATCCTCGCCTGTGAACCGACCACCAGTTGATTTTGCTGTGCTTCTTTTATCCAATGAATGTTGTCGTTCAGTTGCTGCTGAATTTCTTTTGGCGAATGTTTGAAAATTTCCTCAAGAACTTCACATGCCAGTTCATCGGTTCGTTTCAGATCTTCGGGTTTTCCGCTGGTACAGACCCAACGGAACGGACCAAAACCGTAATCAAAACACATCGGCCCCATGATGTCCTGCACATAGCTCGGATAGCGGAAATCAATTCCGTTTTCTGCCATGATATCGGCGCCGGCTCTTGAAGCTTCGAGCAAAAATGCATTTCCGTAATCAAAGAAATAGGTTCCTTTTGCAGTATGTTTATTGATTGCGGCCACCTGCCGGCGAAGACTTTCTTCCACTTTCTTTTTGAACTGTTCGGGATCTTCGGCCATCATTCGATTTGATTCTTCAAAACTCAATCCGACCGGATAATAACCGCCCGCCCACGGATTGTGAAGCGAAGTCTGATCTGATCCCAGATCGATATGCAGATTTTCTTTGTCAAATTTTTCCCAGACTTCAACCACATTTCCGTCATAAGCGATAGAAACCGTTTCTTTGTTTTCTTTTGCTTCTCTGACACGCGCAACCAGTTCGTCCAAATCCGAAATCACTTCATCCACCCAGCCCTGTTCGTGTCTTTTGTAGGTCGCCTTCGGATTGACTTCTGCCACTACCGAAACCATACCCGCTATATTTCCGGCTTTTGGCTGTGCACCGCTCATTCCGCCCAGACCGGCAGTCAAAAAGAGTTTTCCTTTGGTTCCTTTGTCATCGATCATCCTTGAAGCATTCAAAACGGTGATGGTGGTTCCGTGAACGATTCCCTGCGGCCCGATGTACATATAGCTTCCGGCAGTCATCTGACCGTATTGGGTAACGCCGAGCGCATTGAATTTTTCCCAGTCATCCTGTGACGAATAATTCGGAATCATCATTCCGTTGGTTACTACGACTCTGGGCGCATCTTTGTGTGAAGGAAACAGTCCGAGCGGATGTCCCGAATACATCACCAGCGTCTGTTCGTCTGTCATTTCGGACAGATATTTCATGGTCAGCCGGTATTGTGCCCAGTTTTGAAAAACGGTTCCGTTTCCGCCATAGGTAATCAGTTCCTGCGGGTGCTGCGCAACAGCTTTGTCGAGATTGTTCTGAATCATCAGCTGAATCGCTTTTGCCTGATGTGATTCGCCCGGATATTCATCGATCGGGCGGGCATACATTTCATAATCGGGCTGAAAACGGTACATATAGATTCGGCCGTAATCTTCAAGTTCCTTTTTAAATTCCGGAATCAGCTCAGCATGAAATTTCGGATCGAAATACCGAAGCGCATTTTTGAGTGCCAGTTTTTTTTCTTCGGCGGTCAGTATGTCCTTTCTTTTGGGTGCATGACTGATGCTGTTGTCTCTTGATTTTGGCTGCGGCAATTCTGCCGGGATTCCCTGCTGTATTTGTTGTTGAAATGTCATCCGGTTAAAATTCTTTGTTTATGATTCGGTCAATTTTCCTAACAAAAATAGGAATAAATTTTAGGATGAATCAGAATTGAAGGGTTATAAAACCTGAAATCAGGATCAACTAAAATTCTTCAATCAGAATCCTTATTATGAGAGGAATACAAACAGCAGGCAGCCTACACATCGCATCCCGCCATTTCATCAAAAGAAAGTATTGTCTCAAATCCCTTTGATTCGAAATATTCTCTGAAACCTTCCCTTGCGGTAATCATCACAAAATCACCGCCCCAGGCACCCAAACTTTTGATGCTTCCTTCATAATCCGAGAAATACAGTTCTTTTACTTTTTGAAAGCCCAACCGAGACGAAATCATCTCCTCATGCAGATTCATCAGCAGTTCAAATTCATCGATTGATTCGGTTTTCAACATATTATACGAAATCGTGGAAATCCCGTTCAGCCAGTCCTTTTCGGGTTTTAAATCTTTGTAATTTTCTGAAACATTTAATCGGGTATCCTGCTTTTTGTTGAGATGCACAAAATATAATTTGTCTTTAAAACCCGGATTGAATTCAACCGCTTCAGCATTTGGTTTTCCATCTTTCAGCTGGTACAGTACAGCCGAATCCGAAGTTGCACAGGCAATGTCATAACCGCTGGTGTCAAAACCAAGCCGATTCAGTTCAAAGGCATCGGTTCCCGAAAATTGAGCCAGCAGACTGACCAGTGTGGAGCTGCTGCCCAAACCCCAGTCTTTTGGAAATTCAAGACGGGTTTTGCAATCGATGTTCTGATTCTGATTTTTGAAAAACCCCGGTTTTAATTTTTCAATGATTTCAAAAAGATCAATCAGTTTTTGCGCAAGCTCCGGATTGTCTGTTTCAATCACCGAAATTGTTTTCAAATCGATTTTTCCGGAAAACCAAAATTCGTCATTTGGCAAAAATGCCTGCCAGTCCAAAACCGGCGAATTTGAAATTTCACCAAATTCAACCGAAAGCGACTGACCGAACCGACAGGGAACCGCCAATGCGAGCGAACCGTCGAGAACCGCATATTCGCCCGAAATCAGTAATTTCCCGTTGGCTCTGAAATTCAAAATCTTTGGTTTTTAATTTGATCCGGCAGAAGCGGTCGCCACATTTGAATCAATCTTTCTCACCAGTCCCTGAAGCGTATTTCCGGGTCCGACCTCGATAAATTCTGTTGCTCCGTCTTTGACCATATTCTGAACCGACTGTGTCCATCTGACAGAAGAAGTCAGCTGGGTAATCAGATTCTTTCGGATTTCAGCCGGATCGGTTTCCGCCTTTGTGCTCACATTCTGATAAACCGGACAAATCGGATTTTTAAATTCTGTCTGATCGATTGCTTCCGCCAGTTCCTCTTCAGCAGGTTTCATCAGCGGCGAGTGGAAAGCACCGCCGACAGAAAGGATCAGTGCTCTTCTTGCGCCCGCTTCTTTCAGTCTTTCACAGGCGGTTTCAACCGCAGGAATCTCACCCGAAATCACCAGTTGTCCCGGACAGTTGTAGTTGGCTGGCACCACGATACCGTCAATTTCGGCACAGATTTTTTCGACGGTTTCATCATCCAATCCCAAAATCGCAGCCATGGTGGAAGGCTGTAATTCGCATGCCCGCTGCATCGCCATCGCCCTTTTGTGAACCAGATCGAGACCTGATTCAAACGACATTGCACCCGCAGCCACCAAAGCCGAAAATTCACCCAAAGAATGACCGGCAACCATATTGGGTTTGAAATCATCAAGTGTTTTTGCGAGTATCACCGAATGCAGAAAAACTGCCGGCTGGGTTACTTTGGTCTGTTTCTGCTCTTCCGCGCTTCCTTCAAACATGATTTTTGAAATGTCAAAACCGAGAATTTCGTTTGCTTTTTCAAACATTTTCCGTGCAACCGCAGAATTGTCATACAGGTTTTTTCCCATTCCTGTAAACTGGGCACCCTGACCCGGAAAAACATATGCTTTCATAAATGATTGATTTTAACCGATAAATTTACTTATTTTTTCTTTCTTTTCTTGTTTTCTTTCTCGTTTTCCCACATCTTGGACAAAAACAGATAGCGTTTGAAAACCGAGTGGGCATGCAGTTTTGAGATGATGTATCCTTCGCCTCCATCGAGTACTCCGAGCCTGAGCACATAATGATGCATAAATCTGTACCAGGGTTTGATCCAGAAGTGGAATACATTAGGTTTCAGTTTTTTAATATACAGTTCCTTTGCCCTCAGCATCGAATACTGGGTGAGTTTCCGGTCATATTCTTCAACCGAAAAATAGGAATAATGATCGAGTTTGTTTCTGAGGAATTTTGTTTTTCCCTGACTGTCGATCAGTTCGTGCACCAGTCTTCCGCTGCCGTATCTGTTTTTTGATTTTTTGAATAGTCGGATTACCTTGTCGTTCTGCCAGCCCGAATGTTTGATGTATTTGTTCATAAAATAAAACCGGCGATACACAAAAAATGCATCTGCTTCGTCTTTTTTGACTTCATCAATCATTTCATAAATCAATGCTTTCGGAATTCTTTCGTCCGCATCAAAAAAGGTAACCCATTCATTTCTTGCCTGTTCGATTGTGAAATTTTTCTGATCGGTGAAATTGTCAAACTTTCTGACGATGAATCTCACCTTCGAATGTTTTTTTGCAATCTCAGCCGTCCGGTCGGTACTCTCAGAATCAACGATGATGATTTCATCCGCATACCAGGCTTCGTCCAGAAATTTCTGAATATTTCGCTCTTCATTGTAGGTAATCAGCAGCGCGGAAATCTTTGGCAGCTCGGGAATCAGATTATCGGGCAGATCGACTTCACCAAAATTATTTTGAAGAAATTTATCGGTTTCCGAACGCACATAATCATAATTGAGTTTCCGATAGATTTTCGGTGTCTTCCGAAGCAGCTGTTTGTCAGTATGGGTATTGATCAGCTTTTTGTCCAAATCCTGAAGATGGACGCTCATGTGTTTGAAATTGTCCTCATAACAGCCCCAGTCAACCGGAAATTTGTGAGGTGAATAGATGCTGAAAGTCGGCAGATCGAAACCTTTTGACATATTGACCGCGCCGCCTTCATTGCCGATAAAAGCATCGCAGTGATTTAGGATTTTTAAAAATTCACGTACACTTTTTCCGATGATATGGGTATAAATTTTCTCTGATGATGGCTGAACCGCCATAATCTTGTCCACCACATCTTTCTGATCGGGCGTATAATTAAAAAGTATGTTGAAATCGTAATATTTATGAATATGCGCAATCAGTTTTGACATATAATCGATTGGCCAGGATTTTTCCTCGCTGCTGCCCATAATCCCGATCATCAGCGTTTTTCGGTTAAAATCCAAACCGCCTTCTTCAAGGATTTTTCTGCCTTCCGCCTTTTCTTCGTCGGTCAGATAAATCTTCATATCGAGCCTCAGCCTCATCTTTTTAGGATTCAGCGGCAGCACCAGTGAAACACGATTGTCAATGGCGGTACAGTTTGCTCTTGAGGTCGAGAATTTTTCTTTTTCGACCCGGTCGGTATAGATGTATTTGAAAAACGGTTTGTCGTAACTGATTCTTCTTGAAGCACCCGATTTCAGTGTGATGAAGCGACTTTGCAATTTTGCATACGGATCGATCACAATGTCATATTGTTCTTCGCGAATCATATTTGCATAATAATTCAAAACCGAAATTTTTTTCAGATCCTTCTGATTGAAATCGATGATCCGATCGATAAAAGGATTATTCTCAAGCACCGAAAGTGCAGGTTTGTAACAAAAGAAATCAACCCTGATGTCCGGAAAGATCTGTTTCAGATTTTCGGCAATCAGCGAAGAGGCAAGCACATCGCCTATAAATTTATTTTGTATGATCAGCGCCTTTTTCAATGCTTTCGAGTGTTGTCCGGTTTTTTATAATCCGGTTGTTGTACTGTTGTATGTATGCTTCAATTTGTGTCTGTAAATTTTTCGGATAATCTGTCAGATTGGTTTTCAGCAAAGGATCTTTTACAATGTCGCAAACCCTGACCACCGATTTTCCGTCAAAACAAACATAGTAATTGTCGATTATGAAATGATAAAGTCCTTCGTTAAAATCAGCCACCATTCGATCATTTATTTTCTCGGGATGATTTCCGAAACTGAAAATTTTCCCTGAATAATTCAGATAATCAAGTACTTCGGGCATGATGTCGATCTGCTGAATCAGTTTTTGATTTACGGAATTAATTTCGGGCCTTGACGGATCAATAATCATCAGCGGAATTTTGTAATTGCCCATTGCGCTTGTATAATACGGATCAGTTTTGTCATCGCCAGAGGTGTGATCGGGTGTGATGATAAAAACAGTGTTTTGATACCAGTCCTCTTTTTTTGCGGCTTCAAAAAATTTCTTCAATGAATAATCGGTATATGCAATCGATTCGTGGATGATTCGGTTCCCTTTTGGAAATTTTCCTTTGTATTTTTCGGGAACCGTATATGGATTGTGTGATGAAATTGTAAAAATTGTTGCAAAAAACGGGGATTTGAATGTTTTGAATTTCCGGTTGGTAAACTGCAGAAAATCCTCATCAAAAATTCCCCAGTAACCGTCATAATCACCCGGCCGGTCATACTGTTCCTTGCCAAAATAATCGTCAAAATCTGCAATTGCGGCAAATTTGTCAAAATTCTGACTGCCGTTGAATGAGCCGTGAAAAAACGAAGTATAATATCCTTTCTGTTTGAGCACCTTGCTGAAACCGTCGATTTCGTTAAACGAATAAGGCGACGAGATATATGAAATTTCCATCAGATACGGAATCGAAGTGATGGTGGACGGCACCGCATCGATTGATTTTCTTCCGTTGGCATAAGCTCTTTTGAAATACAGACTGTTTTGGGTCAGCGAATCCAGAAAAGGAGTCAGTTTTTTTCCGTCAAAATCAAGAAAAAGATTTTCCTCGCCCATGCTTTCAATGATGATCAGCACCACATTTTTTTTCTCAAATTCATCATCGTTTTTCAATTCGATCACCGGCTGAAAAATCTTTGCGACTTCATCATCCGAGAAATAATGAAGTTCTTTCAGATTGTCATTTTTTGAAATTGTCTTCAGAATTGAAAATGGCGTATTGAGCACCAGTGCGGTATAATTCGGATTTTTTGTGTACTGAACCGCATGAACGATTTTGAGCGGAACTCTTTGCAGTCCGCCTCTTCCGATGATCAGTATGACCGGAATTGAAATCAGAAAGACCAGCCAGGGAATCGGGTTTTTGTAATCCGGTTTTGAATCCTGTTTTGTTTTGAAATTCGGAATCAGTTTCCAGAAAACAATCGCCAAAATCACAAATCCGACCACCAGCATCCAATAATCTTTTGCAAAAGCCGGAATCAGCCGGATCACATCCTGCTGCATACCCGAAGCGGTAATCAGTGCAAGCGTGCTTCTCCTCGAAGTGAAATTATAATAAGGAACATCGATAAAATTGGTCGCCAGAAAAATCAGATTGACCGAAAAAAACAGGATTTTGAAAATTTTCTGATAAGTCTTTCCGTATTTGAAATTTCCGGGAATCAGATGAGCAATGATGAACACCGAGTTGATATAGAAAATTGCAGAAAGATCAAAACGGATTCCGCCGATGAATTCCATCAGTCCCGCATTTGAAAATGAGCTGTGATTCCAAAAATAAAAGACCAGTCTGCTGAGCTGATAGAGTGCAAAAATCAGCAGCAGCCTTTTAAGCAGGAGCAATATGACGGATCGGTAGTTGTTCATATCAGACGGCTACATTGTGCGTTCTGAGTGCATCGTTCAGTGAGGTTTTTTTGTCGGTACTTTCTTTTCGCTGACCGATGATCAGTGCGCAGCTCACACTGAATTTGCCAGCCGGAAATTTTTTGGTATAACTGCCCGGAATCACCACCGAACGCGGCGGTACTTCGCCTTTCATTTCGACCGGTTCACTGCCGGTCACATCTATGATTTTTGTTGAAGCGGTCAGCACCACATTTGCTCCAAGCACTGCCTCGCTGCCGACTCTGACACCTTCGACCACGATACAGCGCGAACCGATAAATGCATTGTCCTCGATGATGACCGGAGCTGCCTGAAGCGGTTCCAGCACGCCGCCGATTCCGACGCCTCCGCTCAGATGGACGTTCTTTCCGATCTGTGCGCAGCTGCCGACGGTTGCCCAGGTATCGACCATGGTTCCTTCATCCACATAGGCACCGATATTCACATAAGACGGCATCATGATTACACCTTTTGATACATAAGAACCGTAACGCGCGATGGCGTGCGGCACGACACGGACGCCTTTTTCGGCATAATTTTTTTTGAGCGGAATTTTGTCATGAAATTCAAAAATCCCGACTTCGATGGTTTCCATCTGCTGAATCGGAAAATACATCACCACTGCTTTTTTCACCCACTCATTCACCTGCCATCCGCCGGCAGTTGGTTCTGCGACTCTGAGTTTTCCGTCGTCGAGCAGCCGGATGACTTCTCTGACTGATTTTTGGGTGATTTCATCTGCAAGCAGTTCTCTGTTTTGCCATGCATTTTCAATGACTGATCTTAGTTCTTCCATACCGATGTGTCTGTGAGTGCAAAACTACATTATTCTGTCAGAAGTTGGAAATTTTTGGAGACAGGGTTCAATTCTTGAATTAATATCCGAATTAAGCGGATTGATTTAACCGATCTTTCAATCCGTATTTTATGAAAAAGCCGTAATTTTGCAAAAATTTTTTAGGAATGATATTACCGATTCGGGCTTATGGAGATCCGGTTTTGAGACAGAAAGGTGCTGAAATCGACAAGGATTATAAAAATCTTGACCAGCTGATTAAAAATATGTTTGACACCATGCATGATGCAAACGGTATCGGCTTGGCTGCGCCTCAGATTGGTCTGGCGATCCGTCTGTTTGTGATTGATCTGACTCCGTTTGCGGATGATGAAGATTATGAGGACATCGGCAAAGAGCTTTCAAAATGCAAAAAGGTGTTTATCAATGCCAAAATTACCCAAAGAAAAGGTGAAGAACACAAATTCAACGAGGGCTGTCTGAGCATTCCGGGTATTCGTGAAGATGTGGAAAGACCCGAAACCATCGAAATCGAATATTTTGATGAAAACTGGAATCATCACAAAGAAGAATTTTCGGATATTCGCGCCCGGGTCATTCAGCACGAATATGACCACATTGAAGGCATACTGTTTACAGATTATCTGACGCCCTTCAAAAAGAGACTGGTAGAGAACAAATTAAGAAATATATCAAAAGGCAAAGTGAAAACCGACTATCAGATGAAGTTTCCGCTTTAATTATTAAGAAAAAACGAATATGGATTTAACAAAAATTATTTCAATCTCGGGCAAACCCGGACTTTTCAAACTGGTTTCACAGACCAAAGGCGGATTTATCGTTGAAGATTTGGACAAAGGAAAAAAGACTTCGATCTCGGCTCAAAACAATGTGAGTCTGCTCGAAAATGTGGCGATCTACGGTGTGTCTGAAGAATTTCCGCTCAAGGATGTGTTTACAAAAATCTTTGAAAAAGAAAATGGCGGACCGACCATCAGTCACAAAGAATCGGGTGCAAAACTGAGAGCATACATTGAAGAAGTACTGCCTGAGTACGATGAGGACAGGGTGTATGATTCGGATTTGAAAAAACTTTTTCAGTGGTACAATGTCCTTCAGTCAAAAGGTCTGCTGAGCCTGGAAGAAGAAAAAACCGAAGAAGCTCCGGCAGAGGAAAAATAATTCCGATCCATTAAAAATATTTGACAAAAACGTTTTGCTTTGGCGAAGCGTTTTTTTTATTTCAGGTTTTCCGGGTCAGTGCAAAAAACGGTCAACTCTAATCAGTGAAGTTCACGTATCCGCGCCCCACAAACTTTAACAACTCAGATTCATTTTTTTTGATTAATTTTCTCTGATGTTAACCCGAAGATTTTTCAAATTGATTTTGCTGCTTTGTGTTTCTGTCTATGGACAGGAGACGCTGATCGATGGCGGAAAGAATAAATTCAATCTGGATTTTAAATATGCTTCGGGCTTTATCATCATTCCGGTTTCGGTTAACGGTTCTCAGCCGCTGGATTTCCTGCTCGACACCGGTTCGCCCTACACGATTATTACCAATCTGGATGCATTCAAATATCTGCAACTCAAAAAAGGTGAGCTGATCAGCATCTGGGGTTTGGGCAAAGACCGTGAAAAACTTGAAGCCTATCTGTCAAAAGACAATTCAATCGGTTTTGGAAAGGCGGTCATCAATCCTGCAAATGTGATTCTGCTGTATGAAGATGTCGATTTGGGCAGCCGTTTTGGTATTCCGGTTTTTGGAATCGTAGGTTATGATGTGCTCAAAGATCTGGTGGTCAAAGTCAATTACAGCCGAAAAAGAATTACTTTTTACCGGCATGAAAATTTTTACAAAAAATTCAATTCATCGGGATTCAGCGAACTCGATATGGAAGTTTCGGGCAATAAACCTTATCTGAAATTAAATTCAACCATCAATGATCAGCCTGCTCAGCTCAGACTGCTGATTGATTCGGCAGGAACAGATGCACTTTGGCTGTTTGAAAAAGACGAACAGCGAATTTATCCCAAACCGCCGTTTATCGAAGATTATCTCGGTTTTGGTCTCAACGGCGAGATTTACGGCAAAAGGGCAAGGATCCAAAATCTTGAATTGGGCAGTTACCACATCAAAAAGCCGACGGTTTCTTTTCCCGACAGCCTGTCGGTTTCCTATGTGACCCGAACAGGCAGGAGCGGATCTGTCGGTGCTGAAATCCTGAGAAGATTTACAACGGTTTATGATTACAAAAATTCAAAACTGTTTGTGAAAAAGAACAAATATTTCAAAGATGAATTTTATTACAATCTTGCAGGTCTTGAACTCTATCAGCCTTATCCCGAGCTGCCTTATCTCGAGGTTTCGTATGTGAGGAAAGATTCACCTGCCGACAGAGCCGGTCTGGAAAAAGGTGATGCCGTCAGATTTATCAACGAAAAAAAAATCGGGCTGTTTGGCGAAAATAAGAAAAAAGGTGAGCTGACTGCAGTGAAAACCGATAAAATTAATTTTGACACCAGGGAAAGGGAAGTAATTTCACTGGTTGAAATCAATGAGATTTTCAGAAAACATCCCGGAACAAAAATTGTAATCGTCTATACACGCGGCGACAGCCAGCTTCAGAGGACTGCCGAATTCACACTCGAATCTGCATTTTAAAAACCTGAAATATTTCATTTTATATAATTATTCTTTTTCTAACTTGCAGTCCATGGACAAAAAGCAGTTAAAGTACGACAAAGCCTATCTGAAGATGGCTCGGGAATGGGGTCAGCTGTCTCATTGCAACCGAAAAAAAGTGGGTGCGCTCATTGTCAAAGACCGGATGATTATCTCTGACGGTTACAACGGAACGCCCGGCGGTTTTGAAAATCCCTGCGAAGATGAAGAAGGACTGACCAAATGGTATGTGCTTCATGCAGAGGCAAATGCAATCCTGAAAGTTGCTTCTTCCACCCAAAGCTGTCAGGGTGCAACCCTCTATCTGACGTTGTCGCCCTGTCGCGAATGCAGCAAACTGATTCATCAGGCAGGAATCATTCGGCTGGTTTATCTCAAAGATTACAAAGACGGCACGGGGATTGAGTTCCTCAAAAAAGCAAATGTTGAAATTGTCCATATACCCGAAGAAGAATTATAATTGATCATGCGCCTGTTTTTTAAAATTTTAAACATCGTTCTTATCGTCCTGATACTGTTGCTTGTCGGTTTTATGCTTGGCAGGAAATACGATGTCGCACTGGACGAAGACGACAATCTGGTCGGTTTGAAATACAGCGCAAACGAACAAAAAATCAGAAGACTGGTTTCGCTGATCGACAGCCAGTATATGGAAAATGTGAACACCGACAGTCTGGTGGACAATGTGATCAATCAGGTGGTCGGACAGCTTGATCCGCACAGCACCTATCTGAGCAAAGCGATGCTCGAACAGTCTGATCGCGAAATGAGCGGCAGTTTCAGAGGTTACGGAATTTATGTCAGAAAAATCAATGATACACTGACGATTACGGGTTTGGCGGCAAAAAGTCCGAATAGAGGGAAACTTTTCACAGGCGACCGGATTTTGAAAATCGACACACTCAATATGATCGGTATGGATACCGAAAATCTGATAACGATTCTGAGAGACGAGAACCGTCGCGAGATGAAATTTACATTAAAAAGAGACAATTATACAGTTGATGTGAGTGCAGTAAAAGGCGATCTTCCGCTGCCGAGTGTAAATGCATATTTTAAAATCAATCCCGAACTCGGATACATCAAACTAATCCGTTTTGCGGAAACTTCAGCGGATGAAGTCCATCATGCTTTGCAGGATCTCAAAGATCAGAGAATGAAAACTTTGATCCTCGATCTGAGAGGAAATCCGGGCGGAATCATGCGGGTAGCCGAAATGATTGCGGATGAATTCCTGAAAAAAGGCGAGCTGATCGTTTATACCCAGGACAGGGACGAAAAACGAAAATACATTTATGCGACTTCAAAAGGGATTTGGGAGGATGAAAAAGTGTATGTGCTGATCGATGAAGGCTCTGCTTCTGCAAGTGAAATCGTGGTGGGTGCGCTTCAGGAGTACGGCCGTGCCACCATCGTCGGACGACGGTCTTACGGAAAAGGCCTTGTTCAGAGAGAAATCAATCTGGGTGACGGAACCCGCGTCCGGCTGACGGTCGCACATTATTACACACCTTCGGGCAGATCGATTCAGAGACCGTACAACAACGGGAAAAAAGATTATTCGGATGAGCTTCTCAGGCGGATTCACAACGGAGAACTCTATTATCAGGACAGCATCAAGGTGGACAAATCCCTTGCATACAAAACACCTTCGGGCAAAATTGTCTATGGCGGCGGCGGTATTGTGCCCGATGAATTTGTTGCGGTGGATACTTCTGACCTGAAAGCATGGATTTTCCAGAATTTCTATTCGGATGACAATCTCGATTTCTTTTTCAAAAAAATTATGGAAAACCGATACAATCCGTATTGGTGGAATGAAAATCTGTTTTTGAATTATTACGACATCACACCGGTTTATGAAGATTTCCTCGGCGTGCTGGGCGTGAAATCGGAAAGAGTGAATGAAGAGGAGACGATCATGCTCAAAAATTACATCAGAGCCGGAATTGCCGAACAGCTTTTTGGCATCAATTCGATGTACAAAGCCTGGTGGCCGGAAGACAATATGATCAGAAAAGTGCTCGAACTCGAATATTCCGACTGATGGACTGGGATGAAGCCATATCTGAATTCAAATCTTATTTGAAACTTGAAAAAAGCCTTTCGGACAATACGGTGAATTCGTATTTGAGCGATCTGTCAAAACTGACCGAATACACAAAAACACCGCCGGTGCAAATCGGCAGGGAAGAGGTGGAATCCTTTGTTTATGATTATTCAAAAAAAGGTTTTTCGGAACGATCTCAGTCAAGACTGATTTCGTCTCTGAAAAGTTTTTTTAATTTTCTGAGATGGGACGGCAGAAGGGAAGACAGTCCGGTCGAACTGCTCGAATCACCGCGATTGCAGATGAAACTGCCCGATACTTTGTCTGAAAATGAAATCAACACACTGATCGGCACCATTGATCTGAGTCTGCCGCAGGGCGAGAGAAATCGCGCAATACTCGAAACCCTGTACGGTTGCGGTCTGCGAGTCTCGGAACTGACCGAAATGAAATTATCGGATTTGTTTTTTAAAGAAAATTTCATCAAAGTGACCGGCAAAGGAAACAAACAGCGGCTGGTTCCAATTTCCGATTATACCATCAAAATCATCAATTTTTACAAAAACGAAGTCAGGGTGCATTCTGAAATTCAAAAAGGATTTGAAGATTATCTTTTTCTGAACCGTAGAGGCAGAAAACTGACCCGTGTGATGATTTTTACCATCATAAAAGACCTGGCTGAAACTGCAGGTATCAAAAAGCGGATCAGTCCGCATACCTTCAGACATTCGTTTGCCACCCATCTGCTGAGAAACGGCGCCGATCTTCGCTCCATCCAGCTGATGTTAGGTCACGAGAGCATTACAACAACTGAAATCTATACCCATCTCGACGACAATCTGCTCAGAGATACCGTCCTGAAATTTCATCCGAGAAACATCAAATAAATCAATACCAGCCGCGTCTCAAATGATTGATGAGGCTGGTGAAATTCAGATTCAAAGTAAAACGGATTCTTTGTGCATATTTTCCTTTTGCAGGTTCAAAACCGTGTGTTGACTGGATTGGAAAATAAAATTCAAGAAAATCGGGAATAAATTTCAGCCGTATGCCGGTGTCATAGATAAACCGGCTGCCGATTCCGTCGTTTTTATAAACCGCTGCATCTGCATAAATATCGATCATCCGCCAGACCGGCAATTCAAGATTCATCGAAGACACCCAACGGTTGACGGTCGATTCAAAATGAGATTTGAAACCCGCTTCAGACATGATGAACTGCTGACTGAGTACACCCGAACTCTCTGAACGGCCGAGCAGATTCAGATTGAACGAATAATCCGAAACACGGCTCAGGCCAAAATTAAAATAATCTGAATTTGAACGATTGTTCAGAAATATTCCCGTAAAAACCCTGACACCCAGCTGTTTCTTGGGTGCAAACCGCCATCGGTAATGGGCTTCTGCAAAAATCTTTTGAAAAGCTTCGGTCGTCTGAAAGGTTGCCGAACTTCTGAATTCGTGGATATAATCCGGTTTTGAATAATACCAGGTCAGATTAAAAAGACCGTATTTGTCTTCATCCGTCTTTTTTATGCCCGCCGCCACTTCCTTATCCAAATGGTCATAACTGACAATAAATCCCTGATTCAGATTGCTTCTGTAATCTTTTTTGAGTTCAGCAATCGAAAAAAGCGACAGTTTGAAATAGCTCAAATCTTTTGCATAATGCTCATACTGTCCGCCGGCGCCGATTCGGATCGACTGAAAAATTCCGGTTTGCGGCAGAAAAGTATTTTGAATCAAACCGTTTCCGGTCAGTGTTTGTCCGGTTGACCATTTTGGCGTGATCGACCATTTGAAAGGTCTTCTGATCAGCGACTGATTCTGAAATTTTGCTCCGATCAGAAATTTGTCATAATTGTTCCATCTGAGCTGCGGATTGACAAAAACCTGTGAATATTTTGGATTTTCAACATCGGGATACAATCTGAACTGCAGTCTTTTCATGTTTTTGAACAAACCGCGTGTACGCATATAATTGTCGCGTTCCACAATTTCGGGAAACAAAAAATCAGGATTGAGTTCCAGCTGATCATAATCGCCGGCAGGAAAATCAGCTTCAAATTTTTTGTTTGAATTCTGATGCCATTCGGTTCTGACCGGCTGACCGTCTTTTTCACCCGTCAGCTGAAAAGGTCCTTTGAAACCTGTTTTGTTTTTAATTTTCACTTTGAGTTTTCCGTCCGATTCTTCCGCACTCAAAAGTTTGAAATTGATTCTGTCTTTTTTGTCGATATAATCATCAAAAAACCACGACAGATCCTGATCGGAATGTTCGATCAGATAATTTCTGAAATCGAGCTGGCTGACCTGATGACCCCGATATTTCAGACTGAAATCCTTGACCATATTGAAGAAACCGCCATTACCCAGAAATTTATCGATATAATAAAAGGTGAAACCGGTTTTGAAACCGCTGACCACGATCTGGTTCAGATTGCTGAGTTGGTCAAAAGGAGTGTTGATCGGCTGGTCAAACGACTGGATCGCAATGTACAGAAACAGCATTTTGTAACGATCGTTCAGTTTCAGTTTTGCAGCATCAAAAAAATTAAAAGGTCGCATGCCGAGCAGTCTGAAATTATCTGACAGATGACCGACAACCTTGAGGTTGGGAAAATAACGGTCGGTATATTTCATCATCAGATAATATTGCAATCCGTTTTTCAGCCAATGATCTTTTGTCCGATCGGTGATAAAAAGCCGGTCGGTGTATTCATAACTCAGCTGCTGAAAGAGTTTGAGCGAATTTCTTTCGGCCGGTGTAAACGGTTTGAGCGTGCCGATCCAGATATCGATATCATCCACACCAAAGAAATTCTGTTCCTTTTTGGTTTTGGATGAAACAAATAATTTATCGGTCGGCAGTTTTCCGAGATGTTCTTCCAAAAATCCGATCTGTGAAGGAATCAGCGAATCGATAGTCGGTGCATCTTCCTGATCGATCCGATAGCCGAAGTCAATTTTCAAACCCGACTGACGGTCAAAAAAACTGTGTGCCTTGTCCGGATTTTTGGTCAGATAAAATCTGTAAAAATCAGATTTGCTGCCCGACCAACTGTTGCCGGAGCCGTCAAGATCCGAATAGATGCTGTAGTTTTCGGGATATTCAAAATTGATTTGATAATCGGTCGGATAGCTGATCGGTTCTTCAAAATCTTTGTAATGCTGCAGCACCCAATTCCCGTTCTCATCGGTTACCGCAGGCTGAAGAAAGAAATATTTCAGCAGATAATCACCGTCGCTGCTCCTGCCGTATTTTGTGACTTCGTCAAACGGAATTTTGATTTGATAAAATGCTTCAAAAGAAATCGTATCGCCTTTTTTCCAGGGTTTTTCGAGTTCGATCCGTATGAATTCTCTTTGTTCAAAATTAAATTTCAGTGTCTGATTTTTTGAATCCTGAAAAAAAGGATTTTCGATGGCGCCTCTTTGCGACCGGTCCGAAAAATACAGAGAACCTTTTCTTGCTTCGAGTTTGATCCGGTTGAGTTCGGTCAGCCGGCCGGTGTAGGCATTCACCCATGCATTGAGATAAATATGGGTCAGTGTTTTTGGCGAATGATTGACCAGCTTGAATTTTTGTGCCACAAGGAGTTTGTTCGCAACCGTGTCCAGTCTGACACTGATCGTCAGGCTGTCGCCCTGCTGTCCGAGGCAGAGTCCTGAAATCAGTATCGGCAGGGCAATAAGAAAACAGCGGTTGAACATAAACTTTTTGAAGTGACTGTAAAATTGTTTTAATATTTTTGGATATACAAACTTTTGCGGTTGTTTCTGAATTGAAGATGAATTTTTGTAGAGACGAACGGTCGTTCGTCTAAATTGTAAAAAATGAATATAATAACTTTGAAATTATTACTGATTTTAAATTTTAGTTGTAAATAGTAAAAAAAGTCTAATGTTTAAAGTGAAATTTATTGAGCGTAATACTGAAGATAAAACAGTTTTCAATTTTTATGATGAGATATCCAGGATTCCTTTAGAAATCGTTTTTTCTAAAGAAATAAAGATGAAAACCGGGAGAAACAGAGATAATTTATCAGATCAGTCATTTATAGAATTTAAATTTAATGACTCAACACTGGAGCTGGGTCTCATTACATTTATTTCTCTTAAGAGTTTCCAATTATTGGAAAATGTAAAAAATCAGAAATTTATTAGCACCGATCGATATATAATGTACTTGGATGATATGAAAAATGAAGAATTTATAAGATTTAATCATGATACTGAGATTTATAAAATTAACTCTGCTTTATTAATTCAATTTGATAGTCTTGACCAAGAAACATTGAATTATTATTCATTAAATCACAGATTAAGTATCGGAGTTAATGATGGTATGGAATTGAAATCTCTTTTTATTGATAATATTCAACAAGTGGAAATTGAACTTTTATTTTAGCTCTTGATTTATCAATGTAATTGATGGGAGTGTTCAATTAACTATGTCAAAGTGAATTATCTAAAAATAAAAACCTGCCTTTATAGACCGATCCGCAGCGCGGATCAAATGTGTATAGCCAAGAGAGAATAAATTTTAAATGTTTTGGCGCTGTTTTTGGCGCGAAGCAAACCAAAAACTGTGACAAAACAGAATGAAGGAATCAAATCAAATCAAATTGGAGAATAAACTATTATGAAAATCAAATCCATATTTATTTTAATTGTTATTGGGGTATTGTCGGCCTGCAGTTCTATTCAACGAACAACTGATGACAATGAATATGACTTCCTGATCATCAAAGAAACTTATGATGAAAATTGGATTGACAAAGAATTTGATTTTTCATTAATTTCCGGTAAATCAGATCAGATGATTTCGGTTTTTATGAATGGTTTGGAGGATAATTATTTAATCTGTTCTGAGGAAGGAAACTTATATTCAACAAATCAATTGGCAAATGAAATTTCATTTGATTTCTCACAATTTCCTTTTTTCTCGGATATTGACTCGGTTTTTCCAGAAAGTAAGGGCTATGAATTCAAATCCGATAATCAATTGTTTAAAGTTTATAAGATTAAAATCACCGGACTTTTGTGCGACCGCGAATCAGCCGGAATTAAATCTGAGTTTCCGAATGATGTCATACTGTTGCCTTTCAGTGTTGAATCGTTCAAATTTTCTGAAAAAGACAAAAGATTTGTAAAGAAAAAATTATTAAACTTTAGCCCTTCAAGGGTTTCAAACCCTTGAAGGGCTTTAGATTTCCCGTTCAAAAACGTTTGAACTCAACACAGGTCGCACCGCCTTTGTATTTTCGAAATGATGCATCATAAATTTCTATGTTCCTGTACTTTTTGAGCAGTTTCATCATTTCTTCTTTCAGCTTTCCGCTGCCGTGACCGTGAATAAAAATCAGTTTTCTTCTTCTTTGGGAAATTGCGAGTTCCATTTCCTCTTTTACTGTGTCCAACTGGATTTGAAGCATTTCAAAATTGGTCAGATTTGAATAGGAATCAGTCAGCTGACCGATATGCAGATCGATTTCTTTTGATTCTGAAACTTCTTTTGATTTTGCTGTTTCCGTTTTCTTTTCGTCGGTTTCAGGAATTACAGTTTCGACTTCAAAACCTTTGTCGGGAATCAGTTCGGTTGAATTGTAAGTTTCTTCAAAACCGAATTCGTTCAGTATGGTAATCCTGTTTTTATGAGTTCTGATTATTTCACCTTTCTGATCATCATCCAAAACCCTGACTTTGTCGCCTGCTTTAAACATCATTTCATCCGATAAAAAAACGGCCGTAAAGACCGTTTAATCATTATTTTCAAACCGATTTTAAACCGGTGTATTCAAATCAAAACTTTCAAGATACTGCGCCACCCTTTGCACAAACATTCCGCCCAAAGCACCGTCCACAACTCTGTGGTCATAGGCATGCGACAGATACATTTTGTGTCGGATCGCAATTACATCGCCTTGAGGTGTTTCGATTACAGCCGGTTTTTTGATGATCGCACCCACCGCCATAATTGCAACCTGAGGCTGCGGAATAATCGGTGTTCCCAGTGTATTTCCAAAACTTCCGATGTTTGTAATCGTATAAGTCCCGCCCTGAATCTCGGTTGGCTTCAACTTGTTTTCTCTCGCGCGCTGTGCCAGATCGTTGACCTGTGCGGCAAGCCCCGAAAGACTGTACTGATCCGCATTTTTGATCACCGGTACAATCAGATTTCCGGTCGGAAGCGCTGCCGCCATGCCGATGTTGATATTCTTTTTCTTGATGATCTGATCTCCGCTGACCGAAATATTGATCATCGGAAAATCTTTGATCGCTTTTGCAATCGCCTGTATGAAAATCGGCATAAAAGTGATTTTCTCACCGTTCTTTTTCTGGAATTCATGTTTGTGTTTATTTCTCCACAGTACGATGTTGGTCACGTCTGCTTCTATAAATGAGGTGACATGCGGAGCGATTCTTTTTGAATCGACCATGTTTTGCGCAATGATTTTCCGCATCCTGTCCATCTCGATGATTTCGTCTCCGTCCGATGTTGAAACCGTTACAACTGCTTTTGGAGTTTCGGTTTTTGTTTCGGTCTGAACCACAGCTGGCTGACTTATTTTTCCTGATTTTTTGTCTTCAGCAAATTTGAGTATGTCGTCTTTGGTCACTCTTCCTTCCATTCCCGAACCGCTGATCGAATCGAGTTCTGCGCCCGAAATTCCTTCTGCTTTTGCAATTGATTTGACAAGCGGAGAATAAAATCTGTCCGAATCTGTCGAAACTGCTGCCGGACTTTCTTTGAGCGGTTTTTCCAATTCTCTGACCACCTCGGGTTCGGGTGTTTCAACCGTTTGTGCGGGTGCTGTGATCTCTTCTGCCTGAGTAACCGCTCCTGCGACTTCGAGTATTGCGATCGGCTCTCCGATTTTCGCAATATTGTCGGTCTGGATCAGGATTTCTTTCAGTTTTCCTGCAACCGGCGACGGAACTTCAGAATCGACCTTGTCGGTTGCAATTTCAACCACTGCCTCATCCTCTTCTATGGTGTCGCCCGGCGCTTTCAGCCAGTTGATGACGGTCGCTTCCATCACTCCTTCACCCATCGAAGGTAAAATCAATTTATAATCGGACATAATTTTCGAATTCTATTCGCAAATCTAACTATTTTATATGAATTCCAAAAGCCGACAAAACCACAATCCAATAAGGAATCGATCGTATGTTAGTACAGTGAATAATGCGAATTAGTAATACAAAAGCTGAATGAAGCGGGTTTACTGTTAACAGCTTAAATTGAGTGTGTCTTCTGATAATCAAATGGATATATCCGAATTTTCGGATTGCTCCCTAAATTGTTTGGTATTAATAATGTAATAAGGTCTTTTTATGATTTATCATTTTGTTACTAAGGTTAAATTTTACAAATAAGGTTTTTTTGTGTTTTTCAAATAGCTTTTTGCAAAACCTTATTACATGGATAACCAAAGAGTTGTTTTTAAAATTTTGTATTTATTTTTATCAACTGTTAGACTCTTCAATTGACAATTTTGAGTTTTCTAATCAAATAACGAGTGTAAACCCTTATTCCATTAGTAACCAAAAATATACACAAAGACTTTGACCTTATTCGTTTATTAATTGTTAGATTAATTAAACCAAAAAGTTATCATTTGACTGTTTTGATTTTTTGGAATGAATTAATTCATTGAACAACTAAAATTTCCTTGGCCCTGGTCCGATAATTCCAAATATGCTTATCTTTAAATTCGAATAAAAATTATAAAAGAATTTTAAATTGATTCAAATTCAAATCATTAACGGCCCCAATCTGAACCTGACCGGAATCCGCGAACCCGAAATCTACGGTTCCGAATCATTTGATGATTATTTTCTGAAGCTCAGAAAACAGTTTCCCGAAGTTGCGCTTCATTATTTTCAGACCAATCACGAAGGTGAAATCATCGACAAACTGCATGAAGTCGGTTTTTCATATCATGGAATTGTGTTGAATCCCGCTGCTTATTCTCATTATTCTTATGCGATAGCGGATGCGGTCAGCGCGATCAAAACGCCGGTGATCGAGATTCATATTTCAGATGTGACCAATCGAGAGGATTTTAGAAAAAATCTGATTACCGGTCAAAATTGTCTCAAAATAATTTCGGGTATGGGTCTGGACGGTTACGGGATGGCGGTTCAGGAATTGCTGTTGGTCTGAAAACGGCCTTCCAGCTGTTCATTCAGCGAACCGATATAGTTCAGCAGTTCGAGTCTTCCCAGTTTGCTTTCAGCCGAAGTGGTAAAAACCTGAGGCATGAATTCCCAGCTTTTGAGCATTTCTTTTTTGTAATTGAGTAAAGCCTTTTGAAGTGCCGCGCTGCTGATTTTATCGATTTTTGTAAAAACGATTGAAAACGGAATCTGATTTTCACCCAGCCGGATCATAAATTCGAGATCGATTTTCTGGGCAGGAATCCTGCAGTCGATCAGCACAAATGTATTGACCAGATTGGGTCGTTTGGTCAGATAAGAAGTGATCATTTTGTCAAATTCACCTCTTTTCTTTTTTGAAACTTTTGCATAACCGTAACCCGGCAGATCGGTCAGATACCAGCTTTGCTGCATCAGAAATACATTGAGCAATTGGGTTTTTCCGGGTGTTCCCGAAGTTTTTGCAAGACTTTTACGTTCTGCCAGCATATTGATCAGCGATGATTTGCCCACATTTGAACGGCCGATAAATGCATATTCGGGCAGATTGGGTTCGGGGCAATCCTGCCATTTGGCAGCACTTTTTATAAATTCGGGTTTCAGATCCATTAAGACGGAACTATGTTTTTTTCCTCGAGCCAGCTTTCAAGCAGTTCATTGAATTGCTGCGGATGTTCCATCATCGGTGCATGTCCGCATTTGTCGATCCAGTACAGGTTCGACTCCGAAATCTCTTCGTTGAATTCGACTGCGACTTCGGGCGGAGTGACATTGTCCTGTTTCCCCCAGATCAGACAGACCGGCGCATTGATTTTTTTCAGATCTTTTTTCAGATTGTCTTTGATCGCGCTTCTTGCGATATATAACGTTTTAATCGCTTTTTTTCGGTCGTTGATGGTTTCAAACACATCGTCAACGATTTCTTTTGTTGCAACTTCGGGATCGTAAAATACTTCCTGTGTCTTTTTCAACACATAATCATAACTCCCCCGTTTTGGAAAAGTTTCACCAAAAGATTTCTCATAAAGCCCTGAACTTCCTGTCAGACAGAGAGCTCTCACCTGTTCCGGATGTTTGATGGCAACGATCAGACCCAGATGTCCGCCCAGTGAATTCCCGACCAGTATGGCAGGTTCACCGACGATATCTTTGACAAATCTTGAAACAAATTTTGCAAAACTGTTGACGTTGGTGTTCAAAATCGGATAGCTGTACAGCGGCAGTTCAGGCGCATAAACTTTGTAACCGATTTTTGAGAAATAATCTGTCAGTCTGTTAAAATTACTCAACTCACCCATCAATCCGTGAAGGAGCACGATCGGAAGACCTTCGCCTTCCTCCATATATGAGTACTTTTTGGTTTTCTTTAAGTTGAGAAGCATCAAGCCTTGAATTTGTGACAAAAGTAAGGATTCTGTATTAAAATCTAAAATTTGTTTTTATCGGGTGGAAATCAACGGCTCACGAAATTATCCAAAATCATCCTAAACTGCTCAGCTGATGTTAAAAGTTATTAACAAAGTGCAATGAAGTGGTAAAAAATGCAAAAGATTTTCTACTTTTGTTCAAAACTAAAAAAATTGACGCCTCTGATAGGGACATATGAGTGCAAAGTGGATTCAAAATTCAGACTGCCGCTGCCAACCGGTTTGCAGAAGCAGTGGGCTGAAATTTTGACCGAAGGCTTTGTGCTGAAGCGTTCTGTTTTTCAGGAATGTCTTGAGCTGTATCCGTACAGCGAATGGGCGGTTGTGATGGAGGGAATCAATAAACTGAATCGTTTTGTAAAAGAAAATAACACTTTTATCCGTGTGTTTACAGCCGGTCTCAAAACGGTTGAAATCGACTCTACCGGTCGGATTCAGATTGCAAGAGATCTGGTTGCATTTGCGGGAATCAGCAGGGAAGTGGTGCTTCACCCTTCGGTGAATGTGCTTGAAATATGGGACAAGGAAAAATATGAAAAATCGGTGGATATCAACGAAGATGAATTTGTTGCACTGACCGAAAAAGTGATGGGAGGATTGGGAAAAGATGAGTGAGATGTATCACAATCCGGTATTGCTGAAAGAAAGCGTTGAGGCGTTGGTGGATGATCCAAACGGAGTTTATGCGGACTGCACTTTTGGAGGAGGAGGTCATTCTGTTGAAATTTTGAAAAGATTGGGAGAGCGGGGCAGACTGATTGCTTTTGATCAGGATGAAGATGCATGGAAGAATGAATTGAATGATGAAAGATTTACACTAATCAGACAGAATTTCAGATTTCTGAAAAACAACCTCAGATATCTCGGTTACAGAAAACTGAACGGTGTGCTGGCTGATCTGGGCGTTTCGTCTCATCAGTTTGATTCACCCCAAAGAGGATTTTCAATTCGATTCGACGATGAACGGCTCGATATGCGGATGAACAGAGCTTCAAAACTGACTGCCGAAAAAATCCTGAATACTTACAGCGAAGAAAAACTGGCCGATGTTTTTTACAATTACGGTGAACTGAGAAATGCAAGAAGAATGGCACGTGAAATCGCAGGAAGTCGAAAATCGGAAAAGATCAAAACCACAGCCGATCTGAAAAAAATATTCAGTTATGTTCCCAAAAACAAGGAGAATAAATTTCTTGCCCAACTGTTCCAGTCTTTGAGAATTGAAGTAAACGACGAACTGGCGGCACTCAAAGAGATGCTGATCCAGACCGGTGAACTGATCGAACCGGGCGGAAAACTGGTGGTGATATCCTATCATTCACTGGAAGACCGGCTGGTAAAAAGATATATGAAAACCGGAATGTTTGAAGGAGAGCCCGAAAGGGATATGTACGGCAACTGGGAGAGCCCTTTCAAACCCCAGCAGTCAAAAGTAATGGTGCCGGATGAAATAGAAATTGAAACAAACCCGAGAGCAAGAAGCGCAAAAATGCGGATTGCAGTAAAAAATTAAAAATGGCAAAAAACAGAAAAAGCAATATCAGCATCAAAGATATTTTCAAAGGAAAATTTCTTGTTGAAGAAGGCTCTGCCCGCAATTGGGGATTTGGCCTCTACCTGATTTTTCTTGCTTTTGTCGCGATTTCAAGTTCGCACTGGCTTGAAAAGAAAGTGGTTGAAATCAACCGGCTGAATGAGGAAGTCGCCAATCTGAAATCACAATACACAGATGCACACCGCGAACTGATGAAGATGCAGTTAGAACCCGAAATCAGAAAACAGTCCGAAAAAATGGGCATTACAATCACTGAAGTTCAACCTTATGTTTTAATCAAAGAAGTTTATGATCAGGAACCGTAAATACATGCTGGTCAGAGCCTATATGGTTGCCGTCGGAATCCTGGTGATTGCACTGGGCGTGCTGTATTCAATGGCGAATATCCAGATTTCTGAAGGTTCAGAACTTGATGCATTTGCAAAAAAAAATAATTTCAGACTGAAATCGGAACCTTCAAAACGCGGAAATCTGTATGCATCGGGCGGAGACCTGCTTGCGACTACCATCACCGTTCACAATATCTATATCGACCTGGCAACCATCGACGATAAATTATTTGAATCACAACTGGGGGCATTGTCGGATTCGCTGTCTGTGATGTTTGACAAACCTGCCTCTTATTTTCAGGAAAAATTAAAAACCGAAAAGAAAAAGGGAAACCGGTACATGACGCTGATCAGAGGTTTGGATTATAAAGATTACAAACGAATCAAATCGTTCCCTATATTTAATAAAGGTCAGAACAAAGGCGGTTTTATCCACCAAACCGAATCGAGAAGAGAACTCGTTTTGGACGATGTGGGCAGAAGAACGATCGGTTATGACACCGGCGACCGGAAATCAGGTTTGGAAGGCGCTTATTCAAAAGATCTGTCGGGCATTGAAGGAAAGCGCTGGGAGCAGTTTATGGGCGGCGGACAGTGGAGACCGTCCAAATCATGGGAACAGGAACCGGTAAACGGGTCTGATGTCTATACCACCATTGATGCGGGTATGCAGATTGCAGCATACAGCGCGCTTCAGGATCAGCTGATTCAGTATGAAGCGGAATATGGCTGTGTGGCTGTGATGGAAGTCTCAACCGGAAAAATCAGAGCGATTGTAAATCTGAAAAGAGGAGAGGACGGGACTTATACCGATGTTTATAATTATGTGGTTGCAGACCGCGCAGAACCGGGTTCGACCTTCAAAACCGTTTCACTTCTGAGCGGTCTTGAAAATGAAAAATTCAAAGCGGACGATACGGTTGAAACCGGAAACGGACGTTACAGACTTTATAACAAAGTAATCTCGGATACCCACGGAAACGGCAGACTGACCGTTGAACAGGTTTTGATCAAATCATCAAATATCGGAACCGCCAAACTGATCAATGCCGGTTTTGGAAGCAATCCGCAGCAATATTTTGATCAGCTGTCAAAATGGAATCTGACCAAAAAGATGGGAATCGACATAGAAGGTGAAACTGCACCGATATTTCACAAACCGACCGATCCTGACTGGAGCAATATCACGCTTCCGGTGATGTCTTACGGCTATGGATTTCAGATTACACCGCTTCAAATTCTGACTTTCTACAACGGGATTGCAAACAAAGGCAGAATGCTCAAACCTTTGTTTATCGACAAAATTGAAGAATACAACGGTTCGGTTGTCAATTTTCAGCCACAGGTGCTGGTTGACAAAATGGCGTCTGACGAAAATATAGCAACAATTACAGAAATGCTCAGAAAAGCAGTTTCTGAAGGAACCGCAAAAAATATTTTTACCGAACATTACGAAATCGCAGGCAAGACCGGAACCGCAAGGGTTGAATATTGGGTGAAAGACCAGCCGATCAGATACCGTGCTTCATTTGCAGGATTCTTTCCGGCCGACGATCCCAAATACACCTGCATCGTGGTGGTTCACAAACCCTCAAACAACAAAGGAATCTACGGGGGTACGGTGACTGCACCGGTATTCAAAAAAATTGCGGACTGGGTTTATTCGAGAACACCGATCAAGGTTCCGAACACACCCGAACTGGTCAATGTTGAAAAGGAAATCAAATCTGCACCGTCGATCCGGTACAATGGTGAAGGCAGCAGAATCCCAAATCTGATCGGCAAAAGCGGAGAAAATGTAATTCCGGTTCTTGAAAATATGGGACTGGATGTGAGATACAACGGATTGGGCAAAGTGACCGGACAGTCGATTCCGGCGGGAACCCCATTCAGAAAAGGACAAACGATTTATTTGACACTTGAAAGTTAAGCGATAGAACAGATGAAGCTGAAGGATTTATTGTACAAAGTGAAATTAAAAGAAGTGATCGGAAATACCGGTATCCCGATTTCTTCTGTCCATTTTGATTCCAGGAAGATTGAGGAAAATGCGCTGTTCATCGCTCAAAAAGGAACTCAGGTTGACGGTCATGAATTTATTGAAAAATCAATTTCAGCCGGTGCAACCGCAATCGTATGTGAACATTTTCCCGAAAATTTAAATCCGGATGTGACCTATGTTAAGGTTGAAAATTCATCCGAAGCAATGGGTTATATCGCAGCCAATTTTTATGACAATCCGTCCGAAAAATTAAAACTGATCGGAATTACCGGAACCAACGGAAAGACCACCACTGCAACTCTGACCTATAATCTGTTTGAATCATTGGGTTATGCCGCAGTTCTGATTTCGACCATCCGGATTCTTGTGGACGGAAAAGAACATTCGACCGGACATACCACACCCGATATCATCACGCTGAACAAAATTTTCAAAGAAGCCGTCGATGCCGGCTGTGAATATGCGGTGATGGAAGTCAGCTCGATCGGAATCCATCAGCACAGGATTGCAGGTTTGAATTTCAATGTGGCTGTGTTTACAAACATTACACATGATCATCTGGATTATCACAAAACATTTGCTGAATATCTGAAAGTCAAAAAAAGTTTCTTTGATAATCTGCCAAAATCGGCTTCATCGCTGACCAATATCGATGACAAAAACGGAGTGGTGATGCTCCAGAATTCAGCATCAAAAAGATATTCCTATGCATTGAAATCAGATGCCGATTTCAGGGCGAAAATTCTTGAAAACCGTTTTGACGGCATGCTGCTTTCGATTGACGGAAAAGAAGTCTGGACACCGCTGATCGGTCAGTTTAATGCATACAATCTGCTGACGGTTTATTCGATTGCAAGAATTCTCGGTTTTGATGAAGATGAAATTCTCACCCATCTGAGCAGTCTCGGAAAGGTGGACGGAAGATTTCAGTCGTTTATGACAAAAACCGGAATCGTTGCGATTATTGATTATGCACATACGCCGGATGCACTTGAAAATGTGCTGGACACCATTCAAACCATCAGAAATCACAGCGAAAAACTTTTTACAGTGGTCGGCTGCGGCGGAGATCGTGACAAAACCAAACGACCCGAAATGGCGGATATCGCATCTGAAAAATCGGATCAGGCAATATTTACTTCGGACAATCCGAGGACAGAAGATCCCGAAGTGATTTTGGCGGATATGGAGGCTGGAATCAAACCAAAAAATTACAAAAAGACATTAAAAATAACAGACAGGAAAGAAGCGATTAAGACCGCGCTGAGGATGGCCGAAAAAGGCGATATCATCCTGATTGCGGGCAAAGGACATGAAACCTATCAGGAAATAAACGGAGTGAAACATCATTTTGATGACATGGAGACGGTAAAGGAATTGGCAACACAACTCAATAAATAAGATGCTGTACTACTTATTTGAATATCTGGACAAACATTTTGACATTCCCGGTGCGGGTATGTTTCAATATGTGTCATTCCGATCCGGTCTGGCGGTGCTTACTGCATTGTTTATCGCACTTTTCTTTGGCAGAAAAATTATCAATTATCTGAGAAGAGAACAGCTGGGCGAAACCGTCCGGGATCTGGGTCTTCAGGGTCAAAATGAAAAATCGGGTACGCCGACCATGGGCGGAATCATCATCATACTGGCAACCGTCATTCCGACTTTGCTTTTTGCAAAACTTGATAATATCTATGTAATCATACTTTTGGTTTCAACCCTCTGGCTGGGCGCAATCGGATTTTTGGATGATTATATCAAGGTATTCAGAAAACACAAGGAAGGACTTGCCGGAAGGTTCAAAATACTCGGTCAGGCCGGTTTGGGAATTTTTGTCGGTGCGATGATTTATTTCAGCCCGGATGTGACCGTAAAGCATCAGGTGAATGTCAATGAAGGTCAGACAGTAGGAACGCATATTGTAAAATTCGGTGATGAGGAAAAAAGTCTTGATACCACACTTCCGTTTTTGAAAAACAATGAATTCAATTACGGTGAACTTCTTTTCTGGATGGACAATTCGGGAAAGATCAAATACGAATGGATCGTTTTTCTGCTCGCAGTTGTATTTATCATCACAGCCGTTTCAAACGGAGCCAATCTCGCAGACGGAATTGACGGTCTTGCGGCCGGTTCGTCGGTCATCATCGTTGCCGCGCTTTCGCTTTTTGCGTTTGTGTCGGGCAACATCATTTTTGCAGATTATCTGAACATTGTATTTATACCGAGATCAGAAGAAGTTGTCGTCTTTTGTACCGCATTTATCGGCGGACTGATCGGATTTCTGTGGTACAACACTTATCCGGCCCAGGTATTTATGGGCGATACAGGAAGTCTCACCATCGGCGGTCTGATTGCTGTGATTGCAATCATCGTCAGAAAAGAGCTGATGCTGCCTGTGCTTTGCGGAATCTTTCTGGCAGAAAGCGTTTCGGTAATGCTTCAGGTTTCTTATTTCAAATACACCAAACGAAAATACGGAGAGGGAAGAAGGATATTCCTGATGTCTCCCCTGCATCATCACTATCAGAAGCAGGGGCTGCATGAGAGCAAGATAGTGAACCGGATGATGATTGTCGGATTTATACTGGCAGTGGTAACAGTGATTACTTTAAAAATGAGATGATGCAACAAAAACTGGTCATATTGGGCGGAGGCGAAAGCGGTGTAGGTGCTGCAGTGCTCGGAAAAAAACAGGGATACAGAGTTTTTCTGTCAGACAGAGGAACGCTGTCCGAAAAATTTCGGGTCAGACTCATTGACAACGGCATCGATTTCGAAGAAGGACAGCATTCCGAATCAGAAATCATGAATGCCGATCTGGTGGTCAAAAGCCCCGGAATTCCCAAGGAAGCGCCGATCATCCAAAAATTGAATGAAAAACATATTTCCGTGATTTCTGAGATCGAATTTGCATCACGTTTTACGGATTCAAAGATCATTGCAGTAACCGGCAGCAACGGAAAAACCACCACCGCTTCGCTGATTCACTATATACTCAGTGTTGCCGGAATGAACGTTGGTCTGGGCGGAAATATCGGAAGAAGTTTTGCAGATATGGTGGCAGAAGAGGGATTTGACTGTTATGTACTTGAAATCAGCAGCTTTCAGCTCGACGATATTGTTTCATTCAAACCCTATATCGCAATCCTGCTCAACATCACACCCGACCATCTGGACCGGTATGATTACAAACTTGAACTGTATGCAAAAGCAAAATTCAGGATTACCGAAAATCAGTCGCACGAAGACTATTTTGTATATGATTTTGACGACGAAAACATAGCAGAACTGATAAAAGAAATTGACACAACAGCAAAAAAAGTAGCCTATTCTATGAACACAAATTTGGACGAAGGAGCCTATGCAGATGATGAAAAAATGATGATTAATTATCCCGATAAATTTGAAATTCCGATTTCGGAAATTTCACTTCGCGGAAAACACAATATCTACAATTCAATGGCGGCAGCAACCACTGCCAATATTCTGAAGATCAGAAAAGATGTGATCAGACGGAGCATGTCTGATTTTACGGCAGTCGAACACCGGCTTGAGTTTGTACTGAAAGTCGGCGGAGTCGAATTTATCAATGACTCAAAGGCGACCAATGTAAATGCAGCCTATTATGCGCTCGAAAGCATGAAGAATCCGACGGTTTGGATCGTCGGCGGAACCGATAAGGGAAATGATTATTCCGAAGTATTCGATCTGGTGCAGAAGAAAGTAAAAGCGATCGTCTGTCTCGGTCTTGACAACTCAAAAATACTGAGTGCTTTTGACGGAATGGTCGAAAATATTGTTGAAACCAAATCGATGGAGGAAGCTGTGAGATCTGCCTATTTCTTCAGTGAAAAAGGGGATACAGTGCTGCTTTCGCCCTGCTGTGCAAGTTTTGATTTGTTCAAAAATTACGAAGACAGAGGGAGACAGTTTAAGGAAGAAGTGAAAAAATTATAATGACCAAAGAGGAATGAACTTTTTTAAAGAATTGATAAAAGGCGATAAATACCTGTGGGCTTTCATTGGCCTGCTGGCTGTTTTCTCATTCCTGCCTGTTTATTCGGCAAGTTCCAACCTGGTTTATACGGTTGGCAAAGGTTCTGTGGTTTCACACATGGGCAAACATGCGATTTTTCTGGTGGTCGGATTGCTGATCATCGTAGGAATTCAAAAAGTGAATTACAAATATTTTGGAGGTTTTGCATTTATTGCGGTGATCATTTCGGCTGCATTGCTCGCCTACACTCTGCTTCAGGGAAAAACCATTGACGGTGCAAATGCTTCTCGCTGGATTACACTGCCGGGAACTTCGGTAACGATTCAGACATCCACTTTTGCATCAATGGCGCTGCTGATTTATGTGGCGCGTTATCTGACCAAGATCAGGGACAAAGAAATCAGTTTTGGATCTACGATACTGCCTTTGTTTCTGCCGATGTTTGCAATCATCGGCCTGATACTGCCTGCCAACGGATCCACCGCAGCCATCCTTTTTGCGATGTGTCTGGTGCTTTTGTTTATCGGCGGTTTCCCGATCAAATATCTGCTGGTGATTGTAGGTACGGGGGTGCTTGCCGGCGGTGCATTTATTTATGTGGCAATGAATCATCCCGAAATCCTGCCGAGTTCAAGGGTGCATACCTGGCAATCGAGGATTGAGAATTTTTCAAATGATGACGGAATCGAATCCTATCAGGTGCATCATGCCAAAGCTGCGATCAATCGCGGCGGGCTCTGGGGTGTCGGGCCGGGCAAAAGCGTTTTCAAACAGACTTTGCCGCAGTCTTCATCCGACTTTATTTTTGCAATTATAGTTGAAGAATACGGGATTCTCGGTGCGGGAGGACTGATATTTGTTTATTTACTGATCCTTTTCAGGATGACGATCATCGCGACCAAGATACACACCATTTTTGGTACACTTGTGGTTTGCGCGGTCGGTCTTCCTGTGATTTTCCAGGCATTTATCAATATGGGTGTTGCGGTGAGTCTTTTCCCGGTGACGGGTCAGCCGCTTCCAATGATCAGTTACGGCGGAACCTCGCTTTGGGTTACCTGTATTGCGTTTGGAATTGTTTTGAGTGTGAGCCGGGCAATCATGTCGCCCGAGGAAATTAAATCGGAAGAAAGAAAAAATACAGATGAAGTCATCCAGGACATCGCCTAAAATCATTATCAGCGGAGGAGGAACCGGCGGTCATATCTATCCGGCAATTGCAATTGCGGATGAGATCAAAAACCGTTTTCCCGATGCCGAAATACTGTTTGTTGGCGCGCTTGGAAAAATGGAGATGGAGAAAGTTCCCAAGGCGGGCTATCCGATCAAAGGTCTTCCGATCGAAGGATTTGACAGAGGGAATCTGTTTTCAAATTTTAAATTTCCGTTCAAACTCATCAAAAGTCTGAATCTTGCAAAAAAGATTATATCTGAATTCAAACCCGATGCAGCCATCGGTACCGGCGGATATGCCAGTGGACCGCTTTTGTGGCAGGCATCAAAAAAAGGAATTCCGGTGGTGATTCAGGAACAGAATTCATTTCCGGGAATCACCAATAAATTATTAAAAAACAGAGCAACCGCAATTTGTGTTGCTTATCAGGGCATCAGTCAGTTTCCGGCTGATAAAACCTTTTACACAGGAAACCCGATTCGGTCAGAGATTTTCACAAAGCTTCCCGACAAATCAGATGCAGTCAGATCGTTTGGTCTGGACCCGGACAAAAAGACAATATTGTCGATAGGTGGCAGTCAGGGTTCGCGAACGCTCAACAATGCGTGGAAGAATGGGATTGGAGAAATTCTGAAAAATGATGTTCAGCTGATCTGGCAGACAGGTAAGCTGGATTTCGAAAACCTCAAAAGAGAAATAAAAAATGACGATTCCGGAATTCATCTGACCGAATTCATTTATGAAATGAAAACAGCCTTTGCGTCTGCGGATTTGATTGTGTCGAGAGCAGGCGCGATGGCGATTTCGGAACTCTGTCTGGTCGGTAAACCGCTTGTACTGGTGCCTTTTCCGTATGCCGCCGAAGACCATCAGACAAAAAATGCAAAATCACTGGCCGACAAAGGTGCTGCCGTGATGATGAGCGATACGGAAGCTGCTGAAAAACTGGTCAGCACCGCATTGGAATTGATCAAAGACGAAGAAAAGCAGAAAATGCTTTCAGAAAATATAAAGCAGTTGGGAAAACCCGATGCGACAAAGGAGATTGTGGATATTTTAATGAGCCGGATCAAATGACAGTAACCGATAAAAAATATTATTATTTCATCGGAGCCGGAGGAATCGGGATGAGTGCACTGGCGCGTTATTTCAGATTTCTGGACAAAGAAGTCTTTGGTTATGACCGGGTCAGAACAGAATTGACAGATCATCTGGAAAAAGAAGGCGTAATTCTTCATTTTGAAGATGATGTGAAATTTATCCCGAAAGAACTCACGCCCGAAAATACTTTGGTGATTTATACACCTGCGGTTCCAAAAGAACATTCCGAATACCGTTATTTTCTGGATCACGGTTTCGAAATAATCAAAAGGGCAGAGGTGCTTGGAGAAATTACAAAAGTAACCTACGGAATTGCTGTGGCGGGCAGCCACGGAAAAACGACGACTTCTTCGCTGATCGGACATATACTGTATGAAGCAGATCTGGAGTGTGCTTCATTTCTGGGCGGAATTGTTGAGAATTACGATACCAATTTTCTGTACAAAGGAAATAAATATACGGTGGCTGAAGCGGACGAGTATGATCGTTCGTTTCTGAAACTTTCACCCAAAATCGGAGTGATCACATCAATCGATCCGGATCATCTGGATATTTACGGCGATCCCGAACATTTCAAACAGAGCTTTGTTGAATTCAGTCATAAGATTACCGAAAAACTGTTTTTCAAAAAAGGTCTTCCGCTCGAGAACGGTTCGACCTACGGAGTTGAATGCGGTGCAGATTATGATGCAATCAATGTCAAAGTTGTGGACGGTGCTTATCATTTTGATGTAAAAACGCCCGACGGACTAATCCCCGAATTTGTTTTGAATTATCCGGGCAGACACAATGTTGAAAATTCTACGGCTGCAATTGCGGTTTCGCTTTATCTGAAAATTCCGGTTGAAATCATCAAAAAAGCACTGGCTGATTTCAAAGGTGTCAAAAGAAGATTCAACCGCTGGGACATTGGCGGAAAAATTTATATAGACGATTATGCGCATCATCCGACCGAGCTGAATGCGCTGACTCATACTTTGAGAGAAATGTTTCCGGGCAAAAAGATTTTCGGAATTTTTCAGCCGCATCTCTATACCCGGACAAGAGATTTTATGGATGAAATGGCTGATTCGCTTTCAGGATTTGACGAGCTGCTGCTGCTTGATATTTATCCGGCGCGCGAACTCCCGATCGAAGGGATCACTTCTGCCGAACTGCTTAAAAAAGTAAATCTGAAAGACAAAGAAGTCAGTTCGCTGAAAGATGCGATGGACAAAATCAAAACCAGGTCTTTTGATGTGATTGTAACCGCAGGAGCGGGCAATATAGATACTTTGGTCAAATCGATAAAACACTGGCTGGATGAAAACTAAACTCAAAATACTGAAACTGTTTTTGGGGATTGCGGTGTTCATCTTTCTGGTGAGTTTTTCAGCCAAAAGACATGCCTGCAAACCGGTTGCTGATGTTCGGATCATGGTCGATCACAGTTCCGAAAACCGCTTTGTGAACGACGAACTGATCAGAAATCTGCTCGACGGAAAGGAACTGCGTGTCAGTTCAACGCCGCTCGGCAACCTCAATATCAGAAAAATTGAAAATACATTGAACGGCAGCCCGTTTGTAAAAAAATCTCAGGTATTCAAAGATGTGGATGGAAACCTGAGTGTAAAAATCAATCAGAAAACTCCTGTAATGCGTGTCAACACCGGAGTTGAAGAATACTATCTGTCAGACCAGCTGACCAAAATTCCATTGTCAAATCTGTATTCTGCCCAGGTTTTATTGGCGGGCGGAGCCATCGAAAAATCTGATTTCAGTGGACTGAAAGCGCTGTCAGAGACGATTTCGGCTGATAAGTTGTTGAAAAAACATATTATCGCTGTTAAAAAGATGGGGCCAAATTCATTTAATTTGTTTGTTAACAAAGGAAATTACATCATTGAATTTGGTGAATTAAGGGATTTTGATGAAAAATTCGAAAAATTGAAACTGTTTTATGATCAGTATCTCGACAAGGTCGGACTGAATTATTACAGCAAAATTAACCTGAAATATAAAAACCAAATTGTAGCAACCAAAAGAAAAAATGATGAAAACTAACAAAATTGCGGTCGGACTTGATATAGGAACAACCAAGATTGTCGCTATGGTCGGCCGAAAAAACGAACATGGCAAAATCGAGGTGCTCGGTGTCGGCAGATCCAAAAGCCTCGGTGTGAAAAGAGGAGTGGTAACCCACATCACCCAAACCGTTGATTCGATCAAAGAAGCGGTGGCGCAGGCAGAAAAAATGTCGGGAATTCAAATCAGGGATGTTACGGTGGGCATAGCCGGTCAGCATATCCGTTCGCTTCAGCACAGCGATTATATCACCCGTCCGAATTTTGAAGATGTGATTGATGAAAACGATCTGAAAAAACTGGTCAGCCAGGTACATAAACTGGTGATGCTGCCCGGCGAAGAAATCATTCATGTTCTTCCGCAGGAATACAAAGTGGACAGTCAGGAAACCACCGAACCGATCGGTATGTACGGCAGCCGTCTGGAAGCAAACTTCCATGTGGTGGTCGGTCAGGTCGCTTCGATTAAAAATATTGCACGCTGTGTAAAAAATGCAGGTCTGAATCTGACCGCCATCACGCTCGAACCGCTTGCTTCTGCAGATGCAGCGCTGAGCAGTGAGGAAAAAGAAGCAGGTGTTGCGCTGGTCGATATAGGCGGCGGAACCACTGACATTGCGGTTTTCAAAGACAATATGATCCGTCATACATCGGTGATTCCTTATGGCGGCAATGTGATTACTGAAGACATCAAGGTGGGCTGTTCGATCATTGAAAGACAGGCCGAACTGATGAAAGAAAAATACGGTTCTGCATGGCCGGGCGAAAACAAAGAGAATGAAATCATTTCGATTCCCGGACTGAGAGGCAGAGAACCAAAAGAAATCTCGATGAAAAGGCTTTCTCAGATCATTCACGCCAGAACTCAGGAAATTCTTGAACAATGCTATCAGGAATTGAGACATTACGGCTGCGAAGATCAGAAACGAAGACTGATAGCGGGAATCGTGATGACCGGCGGCGGTTCAAAACTGAAACACATCCGCCAGCTGTCAGAATACATTTCGGGTATGGACGTCAGAATCGGCTATTCTGATGAACATCTGGTCGGACCGCTGGTTGAAGAACAGAAAATTTCAGGCCCCGAATTCGCTACCGTAATCGGTCTGCTGATGAAAGGACTTGAAAATCTGGAAGATTACGAAGAAGAGGATGAGATCGTTTCCGAATTGGACGGATTTGAGGAAAATAATGCCGAAATCGGACTTCAGGCTGTTGAGGATACGGCCGAGAACAGGAAAAAGACGGTCAAAGCAAAAATACCGAATAAGTCAAAGGCCACCACGATCTGGTCAAAATGGACGGATAAATTTATCCAGATGATTAATGAATCGGAATAATTTGAATTAAAAAACAACAAATATGAAAACTGAAGATTTTTCGTTTGACCTGCCAAAACACCATTCATCATCGATTAAGGTGATCGGTGTTGGGGGAGGCGGAAGCAATGCGGTAAATTACATGTTTCAACAGGGGATAGAAGGAGTTGATTTTGTAGTTTGCAATACAGATGCTCAGGCACTGAACAGCAGTCCGGTTCCAAACAAGATTCAGCTGGGACAGGCAATTACTGAAGGACTTGGCGCAGGAGCCAATCCTGAAGTGGGCGAGCAGGCTGCATTGGAAAGTATTGATGAAATCAAAGGTTTGCTGGATGCCAACTCAAAAATGGTCTTTATCACAGCGGGTATGGGCGGAGGTACCGGAACGGGTGCAGCGCCAATCATTGCCGGAGTGGCCAAAGACATGGGAATCCTCACCGTCGGTATCGTTACCGCTCCATTCAGTTTTGAAGGAAAAATGAGACTGGAACAGGCAGAACAGGGCATCAGAAAACTGCAGGAAAATGTGGATTCGCTGATTGTCATCAACAACAACAAACTGAGAGAACTGTACGGAAATCTCGGTTACAAAGCGAGTTTCGCAAAGGCGGATGAAGTTTTGACCACCGGCGCAAAAGGAATTGCGGAAGTAATTTCAAAACATTATTCGACCAATATTGACCTGAAAGATGCCAGAACCGTTTTGGCTGATTCGGGAACCGCGATTATGGGAACCGGAAAAGCAAGCGGTGAAAACAAAGCAAAAGAAGCGGTCAAATCCGCACTGGATTCGCCATTGCTCAACAACAACAAAATTTCGGGTGCGACCAATGTATTGCTGCTGATCGTGTCCGGAAATGATGAGGTTACGATGGACGAAATCGGAATCATCAACGAGCACATACAGACCGAAGCGGGTCACAATGCCAACATCATCATGGGTGTGGGCGAAGATCTGTCGCTTGAAGACAAAATTGCAGTGACCATCGTTGCAACCGGTTTTCCGAGCGACGGCCAGGCTTATACCGGAAAAGAGGATGAGAAGATTGTGCATACTTTGGAAGAAGAACAGCCGCTGACCCAGATGCTTTCGACCGAAACACCATTTCCGGTCAGACTGAAAAAAATGCCTGAAAAAGCAGAAGAACCGGAACAAACAGCGGAAGAAACAACCGAACAGATCAAATTTGAACTGGAAGATCAGATCGAAGAAGAACCTTTTGAAGAAGAGCCGGTCGCGGCCGAAGAAGAAAGCGATTGGGAACCCGTTCTGAAAACCAAAAATGAAATTCAGTTTAAAGAAGAACTTAATTTTGAACCGGAACCGGAAACAGAAGTGCCGTTTGAAGCGATTGACGAACAGCCGGTTGAAAATGAATTTCCGCAAACCATCATGTTTACGCTTGACGGAGATATAGAAGATGAAATTACAGAAATTCCGGCCGAACCGGTTTCAAAACAGACCGAAGCGCCGGCTGCAGAAGTTCAGACCAAAACTGAAGTGAAGGCAGCGGTTGAGGAAAAGCCGAAAGCTGTTCCCGAAGTTGAAAAGGATCCGTTTGACGAACCGCTTTCACAGACGCTTTCACATGCGATCGAAGAAAGAAGGGCGAGACTGAAACAGTTCAATTATAAATTCAAAAATTCGGTCAGCAGCAAAACGGTTGATGAGATCGAGAGCGTGCCTGCCTACAAAAGACAGGGAGTGGATCTGAGCGAAAGAGAAGACAATTCACCGTCTGATTTTATCATCAGCGAGAACAGTCAGAAGGAAACTAAGATACGACCCAACAATTTTCTGCATGACAATGTGGACTAACAATTTGGTTTAGGTTGGTTGCTTTCTTTGGGGGGACTCAAAGAGCTAGTGAGTGAGCGGTGGTTGAAAAATTATCGCTCCTCATATTTTTCAAATCAATCGTAAATAAAAAAGCCGGAATCTGATGACTCCGGCTTTTGTTATGAATTGAATTTTATTTAAAACTGATTTTCGTAGGACGGATCCATCTCAAAAGTTTCCATAAATGCTGTGGTGTAATCGCCTTTGATATAGACCGGATTGTCCATCAGCTGTCTGTGGAACGGAACCGTTGTTTTGATTCCTTCGATATAGAATTCCTCAAGTGCCCTTCTCATTTTTGCCAGAGATTCTTCTCTGGTCTGAGCGGTTACGATCAGTTTTGCAATCATCGAATCATAATAAGGCGGAATCTGATAACCGGCATACACATGGGTATCGATTCTGACACCGTGGCCGCCCGGAATATTGATGTTTGTAATCGTTCCCGGAGACGGTCTGAAGTTGTTGTACGGATCTTCCGCATTAATACGGCATTCGATCGCATGCAGTTTGGGCAGATAATTTTTACCCGAAATCTGCTGACCGGCAGCAATCAGTATCTGTTCTTTGACCAGATCATAATCGATCACCTGTTCCGTAATCGGGTGTTCCACCTGGATACGGGTATTCATTTCCATAAAATAGAAATTCCCGTCTTTGTCAACCAGAAATTCAATGGTTCCCACACCTTCATAACCGATGTATTCGGCAGCTTTTACTGCGGCTTCACCCATTTTTGCACGCAATTCGGGTGTCATAAACGGTGAAGGTGTTTCTTCGGTCAGTTTCTGGTGTCTTCTCTGGATCGAGCAGTCTCTTTCCGACAGGTGACATGCTCTTCCTCTTGAATCGCCCGCAATCTGGATTTCGATATGTCTCGGACTTAAAATCAGTTTCTCCATGTACATACCTCCGTTTCCAAATGCTGCGGTTGCTTCCTGAACGGCAGAATCAAAGTGTTTGTCGAGATCTTTTTCATTGAAAATCTCTCTCATTCCTTTTCCGCCACCGCCTGCAGTTGCTTTGATCATCACCGGATAACCGATTTTCTTTGCAGTTTTTTTTGCGTCATCCAAATCTTTCAGAATTCCTTTTGAACCCGGAACAACAGGAACTCCGGCTTCAATCATGGTTGCCTTTGCACTTGCTTTGTCGCCCATACGGTCGATCTGCTCTGGCAGTGCGCCGATGAATTTGATGCCTGTGTCTTTACAGGTTTTTGAAAATTTTGAATTTTCGGACAAAAATCCGTAGCCGGGATGGATTGCATCAGCATCTGTAATTTCTGCGGCCGCAATGATATTTGCAATTTTCAGATAAGACTGAGCACTGGCGGGAGGTCCCACACAGACTGCTTCATCTGCAAATCTCACATGCAGACTGTCGCGGTCGGCAGTTGAATAGACAGCGACCGTTTTGATTCCCATTTCCTTTGCAGTACGGATAATACGCATTGCAATCTCACCTCTGTTGGCAATTAATATCTTTTTAAACATATTTTTGCGCTTTGGAGAATTAAGGTTCAATCAGGAACAATGGCTGATCATACTCAACCGGTGTGGTATCATCCGCCAATATTTTTACAACTTTACCCGATACTTCCGACTCTATTTCGTTGAACAGTTTCATTGCTTCCACGATACAGAGCACAGAACCCGGAGCTACGCTGTCGCCCACCTGGACGAATGGTTCTTTGTCCGGTCCCGAAGAACGGTAGAAGGTTCCGATCATCGGTGATTTGACAGTGATATACTTTGAATTGTCTTCTGTTTCAGCGGCAGCAGGAGCTGACGGCTGAGCAGGTTGGGCAGCCGGAGCTGCGGGCTGTGGTGCAATCATCGGCTGCGGAATGATCGCCTGTGGCGCATAACTGACAGTCTGGCCGCCGATGTTTTTGACTTTGATTTCAAAATCTTTCATTTTCAGACTGACCTCAGCCACATCTGCTTTTGAAACGAATTTGATTAAATTTTGTATTTCTTTAATGTCCATAATGTGTATTTGTTAAATGGAATAGAATTTCAAAGGTATAAAAAAAAGAAAAGCTGACTTCACTAAAAGAAGCAGCTTTTAAGTTTTTGACGAAAAGACGGGATTAATCCTCGCTTTCTTCAATTTCTCTTTCCATTACCACTTTGCCTCTGTAGTACATTTTTCCTTCGTGCCAGTAAGCTCTGTGGTACAGATGTGAAACCCCGGTGGTTTTGTCAACCGCAATCTGTGGAGCCTCAATCTTGTAATGCGTTCTACGTTTATCTCTTCTCGTAGTCGATTGTCTTCTCTTAGGATGTGCCATAACTTATATTCTTTTCAGTTATTATTATTTTTTTAATTTTTTCAATGCTTCCCATCTCGGATCGGTTTCTTCTTCGTTTGAATCCTGATGCTCGTGCGGACTGTATTTTTCAAGCAGTTCGATCATTTCGGAATTGCTTTTTCCGTTCAGTACATCCGGATGAATCCTTTTGACCGGTATCGCCAGCAGAATCATTTCATAAATCAGCTGTGCAACATTGACCGAGTGTTCACCGTAAGGAATCACCCAAACCTCATCATCCGAAACATCATAATCTTCACCAAATTTCACGATGATTTCATTCTCGCCTTCAATCGGCTGATCGTAAGGTTCATTTGTAACATCACAAATCAGTTCGACCGTGCCTGACAATTTGAAAAACAATTCAAGAAAATTATTTTTCTTGTCCAAAACCGTGATCACCTTCACATCGGGTCTGCTGAAATCCTGATCAAATTCAAACAAATCAAAGAACGGCTGAGCGATTTGAAATTCAAACTCATGTCTTCCCAACTTCAATCCTGAAAAGGAAATATCATAATTCCTGAACTTTTCCATAACTCAAAACGGGTGGCAAAGATAATACATCTGACTGAAAAACAACAGGATTTTTAAGTTTTTCTTTTTTTGACCGTAAGTCGTATGATTTATTCATCCCTGTCTGCCGATAACTTATGGGCTTTCAGCACATTGAATGTCAATTCTTTGTATTCTTCTCTGGTTTTGAAAATATCGATTGCGGTATAAATCGCTTCTCTGAACGAAGTCGGATCTGCAATTCCTTTTCCGGCAATATCATAAGCAACGCCATGATCGGGAGAAGTTCTCACAAACGGCAGCGAAGCGGTATAATTCACACCTTCGTCAAAACACAAAGTCTTGAACGGAATCAGCACCTGATCGTGATACATACCCAAGACCGCATCAAAAACTTCAATATTTTCAGGACTGAAAAAACTGTCAGCCGCATAAGGACCATAGACCAGCATTCCTTTTTCGTACAGCGACTGTATCGCCGGAATGATGATTTCCTGTTCTTCTTTTCCAAGCAGTCCGTTGTCGCCTGAATGAGGATTCAGACCCAAAACCGCGATTTTTGGTTTGCTGATTCTGTAATCCTGAACCAATGAATCATGTATCTGATTAATTTTTTGAACAATATTCTTTTTGTTGATGGCGGCTGCCACATCTTTCAGCGGTATATGCTGGGTAACCAGACTGACTTTGAGTTTTTCGGAAACCAGAAACATCAGCGGATCTCCGCCCCAGGCTTCACCCAGAAATTCGGTGTGACCCGGAAAATGAAATTTATCCGACTGAATATTTTGTTTGTTGATCGGTGCGGTGACCAGTACATCGCAATCTCCGTTTTTGACTGCGTCGGCAGCCGCTTTGAGCGATTCATAAGCATAGGTTCCCGCGATTTCGGATGAAACACCAAATTCCATCTGAGCCGGCTCTTTCCAGAGATTGATCACATTGATCTTTTTTTCGACTGCGGCCGAAACTTCATTGATTCCAAAAAACTGAATTGAATTGTCGTCGATCAGATTTTTGTAATAATTCAGATGTTTGGTCGAACCAAAGATGACCGGTGTGAAAAAATCAAGAATGTCTTTGTCTGCCAAAGTTTTCACGATGATTTCATAACCGATGCCGTTGAAGTCTCCCACCGAAATGGCTACAATTGGTTTTCTGTCCGGGTTGCTCATTTTTTGAGTTTGATTTGCTGCAAAGTTATGAATCGGAAACCATTTTGGTTGTATAATTAAAATAAATTAGCAAACGTTCGAACCATTTGTTCGCAAACCGTTTTCAACTGTTTTGGCGCTGTTTTTGGTGCGAAGCAATCCAAAAACTGTAACAAAACATTGAAAAAAACTTCAAGCCTGAAATTGGTTTGGTGCAGGGTGTTGGGATGTTCATGTTGGAAAAACCAACTCCCAATCTCTAATTTCTAACCTCAATAATTCCTCAAATTGATATGCCCGCTCAGCTTTTCACCGTCCTCAAGGATCAGGATATACCAGTAGGTACCCGATGGCAGCGGCTCACGGTTGTATCTGCCGTCCCACTCAAAGTCTCCGTCAAGTATCCTGTCAACGAACATCTTGCCGTAACGGTCAAAGATCTGTAATCTCGTGTTCGGGAAGCCCGCCAATGCACGGATCTTCCAGGTGTCGTTTTTGCCGTCTCCGTTCGGACTGATAAAATTCGGTACACCCATTATAGCGCCCTGTTTGGCTGAGCTTCCGCAGCCCTTCTTGTCCCTTACATAGACAAAATAAATCCCCGGCTCCAGATTGTAAAATATATTGCTGCTCTGCCAGAAGATTTCATCCAGACTGTATTCAAACGGTCCGTTGCCTGTGGCATATACCGTTAAGGTATTTTCGGCGGTTTTGATTTCTGTAATAATTGGAGCTGTAGAAAAGCTCACTTCTATGTTTCGGCTGAGTGTACATGGTATCCCGTTGATCTCAACGGTCAGAGTATATACTCCTTCTTCGGTAAAGATGATTTCACGGGTTTCGCTCAATACATTGCCAAAGCTGTCTGTCCAGATATAGTAATCAAAGCCTTCGGGTGCCAGATAGCTGTAGCTGTCCCCCGAACAGATCACAATATCATCTTCCAGTTCCATATCGGGATATGGATATACCGTTATGACCAGTTCATAAGGTTCCGAGCACTGATTGCCGTCAGGAGTGAATACATAGCTTGTGACTCCCTGTATGCCGGTGTTGATTTCACCCGGATACCAGCTTCCGCTGATGCCGTTGTCCGAAACCGCGGGAAGTGCCTCTGCCTGGCTGTTGAAACAATAAATTTCCGGAAGGTCAGAAAATACGGGTGCTATAGATTCTGCTGTTTCTATCGTGATCGGATAGACTTCCGCGCATTGTCCTTCATCAGGCGTAAAAGTATAAGTCTGCGTTCCTATGGTTGATGTATCTATTGCCGCAGGAAACCAGCTGCCGGTAATGCCGTTGTCAGAGGTGGTCGGAAGTTCCTGCGGATCTGCGTCCAAACAATACTGATACTGCAGATCAAAGATCGGGATTATGCTGTCGGTGACTTCTGCTATGACCTCTATTCTTTCAGATACACAGCCTGCTTCGCTTACCGCTTCTGCCCAATAGGAAGTGGTTTCTGTAAGCACAGGAGTCGTGAACGGATTTCCGGTGAAAATCGGCGTTATGGAGGTTTCCGAGTCGTACCAGTTAATGATTTCTCCATTGGTCAAAACACTCAGTTCAACCGAATTTCCTACACAAATAGGGTTGGGATTTTCAGCTTCTATTTCGGGAAGTTCATTGACCGTTATGACCAAAGCCAGGCGTTCGGAAATACATTCTCCGGTTGCAGCTTCTATCCAATAAGTTGCGGATTCGGTAAGCGGCGGTGTGGTGTATGTTATTCCTGTATGGAATGGGATGGTTGAAAATTCATCTTCGTACCAGTTGACGGTTTCGCCGGTTGTGGAAACTGTTATTGTAACTGTTTCGCCTGAGCAGATTTCGGGAGCTTCGGGTAAAACAAGTTCCGGGGTTTCTAAGACTTCTACGGTCATTTCAGAATCAATGGCGCATTGTCCTTCGCCCGGGGTGAAGATATATGTTTGTGTTCCTACGGTTGAGGTGTCTATTACAGACGGATTCCAGCTGCCTGAAATGCCGTTATTAGATGTTGTCGGCAATTCCTGAGGTTCTGTATTTTGACAATATTGGGATTGCAGTTCAAATTCGGGTACAATGGATTCGGTGACTTCTACTATAACTTCTATTCTTTCAGAATCACAGCCTTCCGCGCTAACTGCTTCTGCCCAATAAGAAGTGGTTTCTGTAAGCACAGGAGTCGTGAACGGATTTCCGGTGAAAATCGGCGTTGTTGCGGTTTCCGAGTCGTACCAGTTGACTGTGTTTTCTACTGCGGTTTCTACTTCCATCTCGGTAGTATTTCCTGTGCAGATTTGAATCTCTGTATCTTCTATTGTGATTTCGGGAAGAGGGTTTACCGTTACGGTAATCTCAATCCGTTCAGATGCACATTCCCCGTTTTGGGCTTCTACCCAATAACCGGTGGTTTCCGTCAATTCTGGTGTTTCAAACGGATTACCGGTGAAAAAAGGCGTTTCGTCTTCCTCGCTTTCGTACCAATGAACTGTATTTCCTTCCTCGGTTTCAACGACTAATGTTAGAGATTCACCGGAACAAATTTCGTATTCCGTACCGATTGAGAGAGAGGGAGGGAGGTTGACAATAAGAGTCATAGAACACACTACGGGGGTACAATTTATCCCGCCATTTAAAGAAAAATTTATCCAAATTGTAAAACTTTCTTCAAATAGAGGTGAATATGCTTCCGGATTTTCTATTGAATTCTGTATATTATTTAATTCAGCGTCATTCTCATTCAAATAAAAATAAACATTATACTGTTCATATTCTTCTGCAAAGAATGGTAAAAATGATATCAAATTAATATTTCCGTTTTCATCAGAACAAAAAGAACCTAAACTCAAATCCTGTTCTTCAATATCCATAGAGGTAATAATTAATTGTAACTCTCTAATTTCATAACATCCAGATTCATTTTCTACTCTTATAAAAACACTACCGGAAGGACTGTTGTAAAATGAGGGATTTGTTATTTGACCTTGTGTTCCTCCGTTTTCAGCTGCTTCATAATTGGTATAATAGGAGAAAATATAATCATTCGGTTCTTCAACTAGCTCTTCTTCAGCTTCTGTTAGATTAAAGATTCCTGTGTTTCCCCCAATGGAAGAACAATAATACAAAGGGCTGGCCTGACCAATCTCAGGCATATAATAAACATTCAGATATACTTGTTGAACTTTAACTAAAGCTCCTTCATCGTCTTCAATTCTGGCATAAAGAATGGTTGGATTATTTGCGGTATATGCAGTATACAGTCCTTCCAATAAACCTATTTCGTCTCCCTGTTCCGCATTTTCTTCGGTATCATAAATTGTAATAATATGATCGGGATAAATTTCTTCAAAATCACCAATGACATCATTTAAATCAAATATCCCAATACCATTTTCATCCGAATTACACTGACTTACAACCAAAGGACAGGCTGTAGTAACTGCACTACCACCAAATGAAAGCGTGTAACCTGATGCCGCCTGACTCCATCTGTTGACAGCTATTACAATAATATCACCCGGCAGAACATCATAATAACGGACAAATCCGGGTTCTGGAAAACCTTGAGAATTATTTGTTTCACATAACTCATCTTCTATTGTTAGAGAAAGCCCTGTTTCATAAATATTTGTACTATTGGGATTATTTTGTGATGCCCTATCAGGCATTCCTAAATTTGTAATATCCGGATTCTTCCAAGAAGCAAAATCGTAATCTATATTTGTATCTGGTGAAATTGTAAATATAAAAGTATATCCCGATTCTATTGTAATAAGATAAAAATCAATCGTATTGGTAAATGGTTGCGTTGAACACTCTGATACAATGTCATTAAAAGTTGTTTCTTCAGGTGAACTATTTGGAATTGTGGTTATATCACACAAAGATGAAACCACATTCACAACACCGGTAACGTCTTGTCCTTTTAACAATACGGAACATAGAATAATTATTACCTTACATATATTTTTCATTTAACTATACAATATTTATCAGAAAGTTGGCTATGAAAACAATTTGGACGGTTTCTTAAAATTAACACTCCTTTCATTTCACTCTGACACAAAAAGCTTTATTTTATTTTTAAATATAACATCCTCCAAATGTCCCATTTGTTTTCTGTCTTCTGTTATCAGGTGTGCATGTATATTGGTATCATGATGGGTAAAAACCCCTTTGTGTTGCGTAAAATAATATCCTATAATTTCCACTTCACCGGCAATTTCATAATTTTGCTGACCTGTATGAGCGTCTTCGGGTGAACTTACCATAGATTCTTTAGGCAAATTTACAATATGTATGATTGCCTTTTTAACGTTTCCTCTCAACTTAAAGGTAAAAGGAGTTTTTCCTGAGGCTGCAATTTTATCCAAAAAAGTTTCAAGTTGGGATAAATCAGTAACACTATCAGACAATGTTATTACTTCCCATTCAGAAACATTTGAATACACAAAAAAAGGGGCTTTGGCATTAATTACTTCCTTAACTTCCATTTCCGTATCTGAAACGACACGGGATTCATAGGACTTCCCATCCAGTATCAGCAATTCTCCCGACAGATACTCTGATGGTCCGATCCCGTACAGCCCTTCCCTGTTCTGAATCGTATCAAGTAAAATATTTCCCTGCAATTCTCCTTTCCACATTACATCTCTCATAGCTCCAATTGTTTTCACTTCACTTTTTTGCGAAAAAAGACCGGTACTTGCCAAAAGTATAACCCATTGAATTCTTTTAATTCTCATATTAATGTTATTTAAACTGTAAAATTGCCTACCTACGGCAGACAGGTACTAATGTATATTGTCAACTGTCTCATAATCAAAATTATAAAATAATTTGTCCGACTTTGAATAATTAACTTAACACTTGAAATCAAAATAACATTGTCAGGGTTTAAACCCTGACAATGCCAACTACATTAATTCTTAACTATTTTAAATGTTTTAACTTCTTTTTCTGTCTGTGCTTTTACCACATAAGACCCTTTTGGAAGCGAACTTACATCCAATTGTTCAATACCCGAATTCCTGCTGGTCTGTTCCATCATCAGTCTTCCGCTCATATCAAAGATCTGTACGCTTTGTACTTTTTTGCTGCCTTTGAAATTCAGTCTGTCCTGTACCGGATTCGGATAATAGGCAAACTCGTCTTTTACCGGATTTCCGGTGTTCAGGAAGTTGTCTGCCATTATTTCTGTTGCTTCACTTTCACAGTCTCCCAGACTCTGGGTTACATAATAGGTCGTGTGGATCACAACCGGAGTCGTGTCAGGCAGTTCGACTGTCAGTTCTTCATCCGCATACCAGTGAAGTGTTCCCGTATGTTCCACCTCAAAATCGGCAAGGATCATTCCTTCCACATAAGCCTGTATCGGCTGTGCCTCAGGTGCGTCGGGCGACGCGTTTACATTGACCGTAAATTCAATCCTGCCCGAAACACATTCTCCTTCTCCCGATGCTTCTGCCCAGTAATGGGTCGTTGAATTTAAGATCGGGGTTGTAAATTCTTCGCCGCTGAAAATCGGTTCGGTACCGTCTGCCGTATCATACCAGTTTACCGTTGAGTCCGAAGCTGCAGTCAGGGTTGCTGTATTCCCTGCACAGATCTCAAATTCGGTTTCTTCTGCGCTTATATCTGCTGCAGGAGTTACAGTAACGGTTACCGGTATTCTTTCCGATACACAGCCTGTATTCAGATTGTATGCCTCTACCCAGAAAGTGGTGGTTTCGGTCAATCCTTCCACAATAAAGTTATTGCCGTGATACAGATATTCGGTATCGTCCTCCCCTGCATACCAGAAGATTACATTGCCTTCCGAGAAAGCATACAGATAGGCATCACTGCCCAGACAAATCTCAACTTCCGGGTTTTCGATTTCAAGTTCGGGCGCAGGAAGAACATTTATGATGATTTCAATTCTTTCTGAAATACATCCTTCTCCGCTTTGGGCTTCCACCCAATAAGAAGTGGTTTCAAATAATTCGGGTGTCTCATAAGATGCTCCCGTGAAAACAGGTTCTGTAGCTTCTGCGCTGTCGTACCAGTGTACGGTAGCTGCTGAATTTGCGGTAAGTATGGCGGATGTTCCTTCGCAGGTTTCTACTGTTGTATTTTCTATGATTAGTTCAGGTGTCGGGTTTACGGTTACTACCACTTCAACTCTTTCAGAAGTACAGTCCCATTCGCCTATAGCCTCTACCCAATAAGAGGTTGTCTGAGAAAGTTCAGGTGTCGTGAATTCTGACCCTGTAAATACAGGCTCCGTAGAATCCACACTGTCATACCAGTTGACTGTGTTTCCTTCAGAATCAGCGAATAAAGTAGCGGTACTTCCTACACATACAGGTTCAGGGTTTTCTACAGCGATTAAAGGCGTAGTACAAGCCGTTCCATAAATATATACTGAACCGGAATTTTGAATGTAGTTTTCACCATTCACATCAAATCCTTGAAATCCTCCCACAAAAGTATAAATCCCTTCAATCGCCACATCTGTACCAAAATAATTAGATGGGAGATTTCCTCCAATGGCTATAATCTTTTGCTGTTGTATCCAACTTACTCCATTATTAAAATATATATAAGCTACACCAGCATTAGCTGCCGGTCCGGGAGTGCCATTCGGACGTATCCATTCTTCCACTTTAGAATTAGCTCCTATTACTATGTAATCTCTGCTAATTGCTACACTATATCCATAAGAATCTCCTTCTGACCTGTCTGTTGATACAATCTTTTGCTGTTGGTTCCAAGCATTTCCATTATGTTTAAAAATATAAGCAGAACCAGAATTTAGCATTGTATTTCCTTCATTTACGTCTTCATCTTCCTGATATGCCCCTATGACTATAAAATCGTTATCAATATCCACGCTATACCCAAAAAGGTCGCCCGCTCCACGATCGGAAGCTACGAGTTTCTGTTGTTCTGTCCATGTATTTCCGTCACGTATAAATACATAAGCAGAACCAGAATTTAGCATTGTATTTCCTTCGTTGACATCTTCATCTTCATTGAAAGACCCAACTACAATATAGTCCCCACTTATTGCGACACTACGTCCAAAAAAATCATTTTCTCCTCTAACAGATGCAACAATTTTTTGTTGTTGTACCCAAAGAGTGCCATCCTTCGTAAAAATATATGCTGCCCCAGCATTACTTATAAAGCTGCTCTCATCGTTATTTGCATTATAATCATTTGTATACGATCCAATAACTATATAATTGCCATCTATGGCTACACTTATACCAAATCTGTCATTCATCTGTATGTCTGATGCCATAATCTTTTGCTGTTCTACCCATGTATCTCCTTCTCTTTTGAAAATATAAGCAGCACCACTACCGGCTGGTTTGCTTTCTTGAAAGGCTCCCACTACAATAAAATCATCGTTTATGGCAACACTGCTACCAAAGTTATCCATTTCTTCTCTGTCAGAAGCTACAATCTTTTGCAACTCAACCCATGCATTACCTTCACGTTTAAAAATATAAGCCGCCCCTGCGTTTAAAACCGGGTTTTCATTATTAACATCTTCGTCTTCATTGGAAGCACCAACTATTGCATAATTTCCACTCACAGCTATAGCTTTATCACTTAATGAAGATGCTCCGAAGAAATCCCCAGTAGCTGGTCCTCTTCCACTGGGCACAATTTTCATAATGTCTTCCCATTCCTGTCCATATACAGTAAAAGAGAGTAACCCCAAAATCACATAAAATAAATATTTCCTCATGTTTTTAAATTTTTAACAATTGTTTATTAAATTAATATGCCTCTAAATTAAAAGGAATCTTAACGCTTAGCGCCTGTCAAATGACAAAGAGCAATTCTGAGAGGATAAACAACGGTTTTTTAACATTTGGGGCTAACTCCTCAAGAAACTGATATTGGAATTTGGTAAAAAGACAGAGAACAGAAATAATGACAAAACGGAAAACCCGAGACTTGCAAAGTATGTGCGAAATGACAAAAAAGAAAATAAAAAGAGTTACATTGCAGCAATGGAAGCCGGCCCTATCACACCTTGGCACAAGGGCGGAAAAACAACAGAAGAAAATCGGGTAAATAAAGCCGAAAAACGAACGGGAGTAAAATTTGCCCTCATACTGACAACGAGAGTAAAATTTTTGTATTTTTACCCTTGTATTAAAAACGAGAGTAAAACTTACACTTGAACAAAATGGGCAAATTTAACAGACAAATACCATATAACGACCTGCCATTGCTACCGCCAAAGGCAGACATAGAAACAAAAAACATTCTACGCAAAACCATTTCGGCCGGCAGAGCATTGGCTCAGCTGAACGGAACGCTGTTGAACCTGCCAAACCCTACTTTGTTTTTAGACACGATATATTTACAGGAAGCAAAAGCAAGTTCTGAAGTTGAAAATATCATCACGACCAATGACGAGCTGTACAAATCGTTGGTAGCGGACAAAAAAGTTGAAAATTCAGCCACCAAAGAAGTTTTGAGCTACAAAGAGGCACTTTGGCTGGGCTTGGAACAATTAAAGAAAAAACCGTTTATAACTATAAATCTTTGCGTAAGCATTGTCCGGTGTATCAAACAAAATATGGCTTCAATCCGCAATACGCCCGGAACTACATTAAGTAACACAAAAGGAGAAGTAATTTACACACCGCCGGGTGGCGAAGCCATTATCCGTGAAAAATTGGCGAATCTGGAAAAGTTCATCAATGAAGATGAAACGATTGACCCGCTTATTAAAATGGCGTTAATGCACTATCAGTTTGAAGCCATTCACCCTTTTGCTGACGGTAACGGAAGAACAGGTCGGATTTTATTGTTATTGTATCTCAAACTTTCGGGCTTGCTTGATACGCCGGCCATTTATTTAAGCGAATACATCATCAAAAACAAAGCGGATTATTATAAATGTTTGCGTGGTGTAACTGAAAACAACGATTGGGAAAACTACATTTTATATATGTTGGACATGATTGAAGTAACTTCAATGAAAGGTTTGGAACGCTTAAATAAAATTACAACTGCAATGGAAACAACTGCGGAAGAAATTAAAAAGAAATTGCCAAAAATTTATTCCAAAGATCTGGTTGAGATTTTATTTCGTCTGCCCTACACCAAACGCCAACATTTGATTGATGAAAACATTGGGAGCTTAAAAACAGTCGGAAACTATTTGATTGCATTAGAAGAAAGCAAATTTTTGAAATCGGTGAAAGTCGGAAAAGAAAAATTGTATTTGAATGAAAAACTTTTGAAGATTTTGGAAGAAAAATAAACTATTAAAACTTCAAATAAAGATAAACTAATTTTTTGTATTTTTGGAAAAGAGAAGTTATGAGCCTGGTATTAAAAAATTCAACTATTGATAAATAAATTAGCTTTTTAACAGTTTAATTGTACAGGATTTAATTACTGTGTTTACCTAAACTTTTGACTTATGCCTATTAGCTGTGTACTGGTAGATGATGACCATATGGCGAGAACCATGCTGGAATACATGGTAAAAAGATCGGGCATTTTTACAATTTCCGGTTCATTTTCTTCTCCCGTAGAGGCTTTGGATTTTCTGCAAAATCAAAATGAAACCGATGTGCTGTTTTTGGATATTGATATGCCTTATTTCAGCGGTATGGAATTAAGAAAAAAGTTAAAAGATGTTCCGTTGTGTGTATTTATATCTTCTCATCCGGAATATGCTGTTCAGACCTATGAACTGGAAACGCTTGATTTCATTCAAAAACCCATCAAATGGGAAAGATTTGAAAAGACCATTCAAAAAATAAAAGACAAAATGAACCTGCACCAAAAAGCAGAAATGTATGATGAGGCAGCAGGTAATAAAATGTTTTATATCAGGCAAAATGAGGAACAGATTAAAATTAACATTTATAAAATAATTTATCTGGAAAGCTTGCGAAACAATGTTATATTACATACAAAATCTGATGAATATAAAATAGTATCTACAATGAACGCTTTGCTGGAACGGGATGAATTCTCTTCTTTTATCCGTATCCACAAAAGTTATGCTTTACAACAATTTTATATCAAAAAAGTATTTTTTGATAAACTACAGCTCAAAAACGGCCAATATCTTCCCATAGGCCGGAAATTCAAGGCTAACCTCGAAGTTATAGTGAAATAACCGTACCTTTGTTTATACTTTTTTTTAAACAGAGTGGTATGGCGAAATTTAACCTGTTCTTTTGCTTGTTTCTGCTGTGCTGCTCTTTGGTCTTATCACAAGAGATTTTGTCCAAAAAGGAAGAAGATTCCATTCAGAAAATAATCAATCAGATACCGGATAAAAAGCAAAAAGTAAATTTCCTGAATGAACTCTTTTCGGAACAAAATGAAAGCACCGGGTTCAGGAGTATTCCATTAATGGAATATTCACTTCATTTGTCAAAAGATATTTCTTACGAAAAAGGAATTGCAGAAGCTTATCATAATCTGGCTTTCTATTATGGAGAACATCATAATTTTATTAAATCCATAGAGTATTATGATTTATCTGCCGGAATTCTGAGAAAAATACCCGACCAAAAAGGTTTGGCCAAAGTTTATAAAAATACAGGAATGACCTATTTCCTGCTGGGTGATTACCCTAAAGCTTTAGAACATTACAACCAATCCCTAATCCTGAACGAAAAGTTCGAAAATATGGGAGAAAAAGCTATACTCTATAACTACATAGGGCTCGTGTTTCTGAATCAGAAAATTTATGACAAAGCATTACTCTATCAGCAAAAATCATTAAAGATATATCAAGGGTTTTCGGAAGAGAAAAAAAATGAACGTGAAGACTATCTCGGACTTTTAATGAACATGGGAAAGACTTATTCTGCGATGAAAGATTATGAGAATGCTGAGAAGAATTTCATGCTTGCTCTGAATGAAGCTGAAAATATAAAAAATAAATACACGGTTCAAGGCATTTCATATAATAATTTAGGTTTTCTGTATGAAGAACAAGGTAACTATGTACAAGCAGAATCTTATTACTTAAAAGGATTACAAATTGGAAATTTACTGGAAAATAAAAGAATGCAAGCTTATAGTTTTGGTGATTTAGGTGCAATGCATTTAAAACAAGCTAAAGAAACCTCTCTTAGACACTCGGTTTTGGAAAAATCTATTTCAGAACTTGAAAAATCCACCTCTTTTTTTAACCAAATGAAGGAATGGGATGCTTATCAGGAGTATATGGGGATTCTGTCTGAAGCTTATTATGTGTCGGGGAATTATAAAAAAGCCTATGATACCCGTGAAACCCAGATTCTGTATAAGGACAGTATTTCAGGTAATGAAAAAGAAAAAGAATTCCTGCGCAAAGAGTTGAATTTTGAGTATTCACGCAAACAGGATTCCATCAAAATGGCCGGTGAGAAAGAAATTGCCATCCGGGAAACCACTTTAAAAGAAAAAGAAAAACAAACCTGGTTACTTTTGGCCGGATTCATTGTTGCCAGTATTCTTGGAGTACTTCTTTTTTATCAGAACCGCCTGAGAAAGAAAAAAAATGAGGAATTGGATGAAGCGAACCGAACCAAAACCCGTTTCTTCAATATTTTGAATCATGATTTAAGATCGCCCGTTTCAAATTTGCTCCAGTTTCTTTATATACAGAAAGAAACTCCCGAATTGATGAGCGAGGAGGATAAAAACAATATTCAAAACGAAACCATCAGCTCAACCGAAAACCTCCTGGCAACGATGGAAGATCTCTTGCTTTGGAGCAAAAGCCAAATGGAAAATTTCAAACCGAACCCCAAAAATATAGTTGTAAAGAAATTATTTGAAGAAGTACATCTCAATTATTCGGATAATCTCAACGGCGTTTCGCTTCAATTTAAAAATCCTGAAAATATTAAAATCTTTACTGATAAAAATTATTTAAAGACTATCATACGAAACCTCACATCCAATGCCATTAAAGCTTTGGCCAATACATCTGATCCTGAAATTATTTGGAAAGCCCAAAAGGAAAAAGAAAAAACTGTAATTTCCATCACCGATAACGGTCCCGGTGGTACAGATGAAAAATTCCGTGCTCTTTATGACGATAAATACGTAGTTGGAATCAAAACCGGCTTAGGACTGCACTTAGTTAGGGATATGGCAAAGGCAATCCATTGCAGAGTTATAGTAAAAACAGAACTTGGAAAAGGAACCACAATTAGTTTGATTTTCCCACTTGACTCATCTTTTAGGCCGTAAAACAGACAAAAAATCCCAAACACTTATGGTCTGACTATATTATAGGGTTGGTGAAATTTCATCAAATATTGTTGTATTCATTTATTTTATACTTTTGAGAAATGTTATCCAACAAAACAAAATACGGAATCAAAGCACTGGTGTTTCTTTGCAGAAACCAGGATCAGGGCCCGCTGTCAGTTTCAAAAATTTCTGAAGCCGAAAACATTCCCTATAAATTTTTGGAATCCATCCTTCTTTTTTTAAAAAAGAATGGAATCCTTGCTTCAAAGAAAGGAAACAAAGGCGGATATTATTTGCTGAAAAATCCGGATGAAATTCTGATGACAGAAATCTTTCGTTTATTAAACGGCCCGATTGCCATGTTTCCCTGCGCAAGCCTAAATTATTACGAAATTTGTGAAGACTGCCCCGATGAAGCAGCCTGTACCGTAAATCATCTTTTGTTGGAGATCAGAGACCAAACATTGGCAATATTGCGAAATAAAAGCCTGACACAACTGTCATTTGAAAAAACAAAAAATCCTCAAAAATAAATTGTCTGTCATTTGAGCTTTTTTTGATTTTTGAAGATTTCCGTACCCTAAGCTGACTGTCATTATCTGCCGGATCCTTTTCTCTTTCTTTAGATTAAAATACTATTTCGAAGTTTTTAACTTTATAAATCCTGAACTTTCAAATTAAAAATATAAATATATATTTGCATATCCTATTAATCCGATAGGAATTATATGCTATGATTATTGACAGATTCTTTAAGATTAAAAAAAGCAATAAACCCGGAGACGAAAACCGATTGAGAAGCTTTGTAAAGGCTGTATCATGGAGAGCCGTCGGCACTTTTGACACCGTCCTCCTCTCCTGGATCATTACCGGAAAACTTTCACTCGCACTTTCCATCGGTATGCTGGAACTGATTACAAAAACGCTGCTGTATTATTTTCATGAACGCGCATGGAACGTCGTAAAATGGGGAAAATAAAGAAATATGGACACAAGAGAAATCAATCAAAAATTAAACAGAAAGAGCCCGACCGAGATAGTGGAATGGGCAATCGGAATTTCGAAAAATCCAATTATAACCACCAACTTCAGACCTTACGAAGGCGCACTGCTTCATCTGGTAACCCAGTTGAAACCGGATATTCCGGTCATCTGGTGCGACACCGGTTACAACACACCCCAAACCTATCGTCATGCTGATGAACTGATCAAAAAATTAAATCTGAATATCAAAATCTATGTTCCCCGTCAAACCACGGGCTACAGAGATATTACCCTCGGCATCCCGGAGGTAAACACAACCGAACATCAGCTGTTCAGTGAGCAGGTGAAACTTGAACCTTTCAGACGGGCAATGGAAGAATGGCTGCCCGATCTGTGGTTCACCAACATCAGACACGGTCAGACCGAATTCAGAAATAACATAGACATTGTTTCCAGAGGGAAAAATAACGAATGGAAAGTCAGCCCCTTTTATCATTTTGCGGATGAGGATTTGGAAGCCTATCTGAAGAAATTCAATTTACCCAATGAAAAGAAATATTTTGATCCAACAAAAGCTTTGGACAACAGAGAATGTGGTATCCACATATAAAATCAGAAATAATGAACGATTCAATCAAAAACAATCCTTTGGAAAACGAAGCGATATACATCCTTCGGGAAGTGTCGGCTCAATTTGAAAACCCGGTACTTTTATTCTCAGGCGGAAAAGACTCAATCACACTGGTACATTTGGCTCAAAAAGCATTTTATCCGGCCAAAATTCCTTTTCCTCTGCTGCACATAGACACAGGACATAACTTTCCCGAAACCATTGCCTTCAGAGACAAACTGGTGGAAGAAATGGGGTTAACCCTTTTTGTTCATTATGTACAGGACGACATTGACTCGGGAGCAGTACAGGAAGAAAAAGGCAGATATGCAAGCCGAAACCGACTGCAGACAGAAACATTGCTCCGTGCCATTTCGGATCATGGGTTTGACGCCTGCATCGGAGGTGCGCGAAGAGACGAGGAAAAAGCCCGTGCCAAAGAAAGGATTTTTTCGGTCAGAAATGAGTTTGGGGAATGGAATGAAAAAAATCAAAGACCCGAAGTTTTTGATATGCTGAACGGATGTATTGATTTTGGACAAAATGTAAGAGTTTTTCCGATATCCAATTGGACGGAACTGGATGTCTGGCATTATATCCGACAGGATAATATAGAAATACCTTCCCTTTATTTTGCGCACAAAAGAAAGATTTTTGAAAGAGACCATTTGATTTGGACGGCACAGGACGAATTTGTTTACCGAGAAGAAGATGAAATCGTCACAGAAAAAATCGTACGCTTCAGAACAATTGGCGACATGAGCTGTACCGCTGCAGTAGAATCTTTGGCATTTACAATTGATGATGTGATACAGGAAATCAGCGAATCCACCCTCTCGGAAAGAGGAGCAAGAATAGACGACAAACGTTCAGAATCCGCAATGGAAGAGAGAAAACAACAAGGATATTTTTAATTGGTTAAGGATGACAAATCAAATAAGACAGGTATTGAAATTGAGTACCGCAGGAAGTGTGGACGACGGAAAATCAACTCTGATTGGCAGAATTCTCTATGACACCCATTCATTGACAGAAGATAAAATCAAAGCCATAGAAAAAACCAGCCGCACCAGGGGTTACGATTATTTTGATTTTTCATTGGCAACCGACGGACTTTCTGCCGAACGGGAACAGGGAATTACCATAGATGTGGCACATATATATTTTTCTACTCCAAAGCGATCTTACATCATAGCCGACACACCGGGGCATATCGAATACACACGAAATATGATTACCGGAGCATCAAATGCAGATATTTCCATTATACTAATAGATGCAAGAAACGGCGTAGTGGAACAAACCAGACGCCATTTCTTCATCAGCAATCTGTTGCAAATCCCACAGGTGATTGTAGCAGTCAATAAAATGGATCTCATCGATTACGACCAGGGTGTTTATCAAAAAATCATTGATGATTTTGAACTGTTGCGTCAAAACGGGAAAAATAAAAATCAAAAGATTCATTATATACCGATTAGTGCATTACACGGTGAGAACATTACCGGGAAATCAGAAAAAATGCCATACTATCAGGGCTATCCGCTGCTTGATTATTTGGAAAATACAGATCGTGAGGATACTTTAGACGAAAGGCCTGCCCGATTTCAGGTGCAAACCGTAATTCGGCCAGGGACCGAAGCTTTTCATGATTTCAGAGCTTATGCAGGGAAACTGAAAAGCGGCAATCTGAGTGTGGGAGATCAGATACTGGTTCTGCCCTCCAAAAAAGAATCAACAATAAAAGAAATTCGTTTTTTTGACCAATGTTATCAAAGAGCAGACGCCGGATCTTCCATCAGCCTGAGGCTTAAGGATGATCTTCAGATTTCAAGAGGTGATTTGATAATAAAAAAAGAGGAAAGCATAAAGGAAAGTAAATCGATCAATGCCGTTCTCTGCTGGATGGATGAAAACACCCTGAAAACTGCTTCTGTCTATCTTCTCCAATTTGGCGTGAAACGCATAAAGACAAAGGTGAAAAAGATTGATTATCGGCTCAATATCAATGAACAGGGAAGTAAACAGCCTGCCGTTGAATTAAAAATGAATGATTTGGGTTCGGTTGAGTTACAGTTCGCTCAATACCTGTACTACGACAGCTATCGCGAAAACAGAGCAAACGGTGCTTTCATCTTAATTGATCCCAATACCAACAGTACAGCAGCCGTAGGATTTATTGAAGAATAAAAGTTCAACCCGGTTAATGAATTGATTGGTGTTCATCTCATATCAGCTTATTTTCTTTTTGAAAATATAATTACTGAAAAACAAACTGTGATCTTCAAATTTATCAATTGCTTTCAAACCTGCTGATTCTGAAAGATCCAATATTTCCTGCTCTGAGTATTTTTTGGAAACCGCAATCCTGACAGGTTCCCACTGTTCAAAAAATACCGTCGTATTCAGTTTTTTTATCTTCACCTCCATTTTTTCAGATGCCACCAGATTATTGTTCAGTATTCCGGTAACAGGGTCATAATCTGTCCAGTGAAGAAATTTATCTGTTTCAAAGCCTGCCCCCAGTTCTTTGTTTAGTCTTTTGAGAATGTTTTTTACAAAGGCTGTAGTAATTCCGCCTTTATCATTATAGGCTTCCCAAATCCTTTGAGGTGACTTCCTCCGGTCAAAACCGATAAAAAGAAGATCGCCACTTTTCAATGCCGAATTTATTCCGCTGAGAAATTCAATTGCTGACTGATGATCCAGATTTCCAATATTGCTGCCAAGCACCAGCAAAACTTTTCTTCTTTTGCTTTCGGTGTTCAATTGTTTGAGCACCTCAAAATACTCACCCGATCGGGGTTCAATCCTCATTCCGGGAAATTCAGCATTCAGCGTTTCTTTTTGTTCTTCCAATACGGATTTGCTGATATCAACCGGCCGGTAAACAAAGTCATAATTATTTTGATACAAATGACTTAAAAACAGTCTTGTTTTTTTACCGTCACCCGACCCCAAATCAATCAGATCAATGCCTTTTGTATCTTCAAAAAATAAATCCACAAGTTCTTTCGTGTGATTTTCAATGATCTCATATTCAGATCTGTACAGATAATAATCCGGCTGTTCGGTCAATTGCTGAAACAAACGGTCGCCCGATTGGTCGTACAAATATTTTGAAGACAGTTCTTTGGGTGAGGACTTCAAACCATCGATTATTTCTTTGGCAAAAGTCAGTTCATAATTTTTATCGGTTACCATATTTAAATATTTTTATCAATTCGGACATATAAAAAAAGTCCCTTCGGATTCTGCCGAAAGGACTTTAAGTGTTGCTGCTGAGATTTAATTACTTCTTCATTCACTTGAGACTTTTGGCAAAAGAAAACCGATAAGACAAAAACATTTATTTGTCTCAGTTTCAAATTTTCCGGTACAACAAGCCTTAAATATCATTTCAAACTTTTTAAATTAAATTTCATGCACAAAATAAAAGTCTCACATCTCAAAGTCTCATGTCATTTGCTGGAAGATGGAGGATGGAAGCAAAAACGATCAACACCAATCAGGGATGTTCAATTTTACAATATACATTATACAGAAAAAGAGCCCCCGATCATTCAGAGGCTCCTTTTATGTTTGATTCTATTTTTTTTTAATCCAATCCATGAAGAAGCCCCCGTATATTACAACATACGGTTTCACACTGCTTTTGGATGTTTTTCTGATTCTTCATTATGCTTACAAAGATGAAGAAAATATTCGAATTCTAAAAAAAAATATATTTATGTAATCTCAAATTCTCTCTTTGGTGTTGTGTCACTTCATTCGCTTTTGTTGAAGTATCATTTTCGGATCAACCACCGGGAGAATCATACCTTTCAAACTTGTACCGGCAAGCCTTTCAAAGATTATTCCTCTTGCAGTCGAAAAACTCAACCCCAACAAAGTTGCTACGAGTAAACCTGAGAATACGGGTTTATTTTGTTCATTTATTGAGTAGAAGTTTTTTAGGTTATCAATATGAAAATGGAAATCAATCACAAAGTTAGCTTTTCCTTCTTCTGAATGGTTTTCTCCATTTAGTTCTATATTCAAGCCTATCTTTAATCTTTGTTCTTTCAGGTTATGCATGATGGTATGAGCCACATTAACCTTAAATTCACCTGATTTGTCAGTGGACAATTCCTTAATTGAGATTTCAACAACATCAATATGGAACAGATGTATTTCTCTTGGAATTATTTTTACTTCTTTTGTCATTATAAGGCCATTGCATAAGTCGACTCCTCATATTCATTATCGGCCTCTTGCAAATCAGTTCCCTTAATTGTGCCAAGATATACATACTGTATTTCCTTAACCGGTTCAATATTGATCAGGTCAACCTCCAAAGCAATTTCCATTTTGACAATGCTTTTTAAGGTAAGATTATGCATACCCGTAAGCCATTTGGATACTTCAGACGGTGACTTATCCATAGCTTTAGCCAGGTCTTGAGGTTTTCATTCCTTTTGCTCAAGAGCCAATCGGACTTTCTCCGTAATGGCAAGATTTTTCTCTATAAATCTTTCTATTTCAGGATCACCGTGTTCTTCTAACCAGGCGGTAATCAAATTTCCTTCATTTTTCATAATTTGTAAAATTTACCACATTAAATAAAAATCATCTTCAACAATTATATCAGTATAATCCAACAGCTGCCTAACTGCCTTTTTTCTTTTATTATTGTTATAATAAAACTTGCTTTTTATATCATTTTCCAGCAATTTTAAAAAGATAGGGTTTTACAGGCTTTTCTACATCTATACGATCTCTGTGTTCCCAAAGTGCCATAAAGGTATCCTGAGCAACTTCCTTTGCCAATTCGGTGGACTTAAGCAGCCTGATAAGATGTCCGACCAGGTTGTAGTGATACGTATCATAAAGCTTCCCAAACGCCTCATGATCCCCCTCTTGCAGCCTGAGCAGCAATTCTTTTTCATCTGCATTATATGGAGTGCTTACTGGCATATTATCACTTGACGGAATCCCAAAAATAAGAGTTTCATATTATAAAAAGAAATTTTATCCTCGCATACGCCCTTCCACAGCCGGTTTTAGAGATTTTCGGATGGTTTTTCTTCGAACATATCAAAATATATTATTATATTTACAGATACTTACCATATCTGCTATAATCGAAATGAATGCTTCTGAACCATATAATGAGCGTGAATTGCTGTACCGCCTGAAAGGCGGAAGCCAGGCAGCTTTTAGGGCGGTTTATGACAGATATGCCGATGATGTATTTCATTACAGCATAAGCTTTTTGAAAGAAAAGGAAATCGCAGAAGAAGCAGTACAGGAGGCATTTATCAAAATATGGAAAACGCATGATAGAATTGATCCTGACCGATCATTTGAAGCATATCTATTCACTATTGTCCGTAATACTGTATTCAATTCTCTCAAAAAGATAGCCCTTGACCGTGAACTTTTTCATAGGATTGCAGACAATACGGCTTCTTTCCACAACGATTTGAACGATCAACTGGATTGGGGGGATTATAAGTATTTGGCTGATGAAGCTATTTCTTTACTTCCCGAAAGTCGAAGAAAGATTTTCTTATTGCTATTTGAAGAAGGGCTCAGCAATGAAGAAATCAGTAAAAAGCTGGGAATTTCTCAAAGTACTGTTAGGAGCCAAATTCAATCTGCATTAAAAGACATTCGCTTATATTTTCAAACTCATGGCGATTTGTATTTTCCGCTGTTACTGATTTTTTATATGAGACTCTGACAAAAGGTTCCGGTTTTTGTTAATTTATCGTTAAATATGTATTAAAAATAAGTTAACGAATGGACAAAGCGCTACTCCCGATTGTATTATATATAGAAATAACATAATACGTTCGATTGGAAACTTCATCCCACATCCGTGAATTACTGAAAAAATTTGCCGCCGGTAAATGCTCCAAGGAGGAAACAGAACAGCTCATCCATTACCTCAGTAAGAATGGTGACGAGCGGTGGGGAGTAATGCCTGATGTGGAAGAGATAAAGCGTCTTTCAGACACTGAAAAACTGAGCAATGATGACAGGGAACGAATATATGAAGCCTTACAGCCAAAGATTCAAACCTCGAAGAAAAAACGCTTCTATAAAAAATACTACCGGGCAGCAGCAATGATCGCATTATTGCTCTCGGTGGGGATAGTAGTGAGAGTATTGCTGAACAAACCCAATTTGGAGGCATTTGACCCGCACAGCGAACACATCACTCTTGTAAATGAAAAAGGCGAAGTACAGATCATTGATCCCGAAGCGGTGAAAATCATCAATACTGCTGCGGGTACGGCAGACCAGAACAGAACAACAATGGTTTTTTCGGGCAGCAGGAATGATACAAAGCTTGTATATAATATCATCCGGGTGCCTTACGGCAAAACATTCCGAATCGTACTTTCTGATGGCACTGCTGTTGATCTGAATGCGGGCACCTCGGTTACTTTTCCCGTCAATTTTATAGAAAGTGAACCCAACCGGAATGTAAAGATGATAGGAGAAGCCTTCTTTGATGTAACAAAAGACATGAAACATCCTTTCGTCGTACACACCGGTGAAGTGGATGTACATGTGCTGGGTACGGCATTCAACGTATCCAACTATCCCGAAAGCAAAACCTCAGATATAGTGCTGGTGAGAGGAGCAGTAACCCTTACCGGCAATGACAATAAGCAAATGTCCTCGTTTGACCCTGTAATGCTCTCACCCGGTGAAAAGGGAACTTTCCATCGGGAGAGCGGACGGGTGGATAAACAGCAGGTACTGACAGATATCTATACGGCCTGGCTGGATGGCAAAATGGTATTTAGAAACACCTCATTTGATAACATCCTGATTATGCTGGAGCGAAAATTCAATGTGAAGATTATAAATCACAATAGTGAAATCGCAAGTAGAGTGTTTAATGCCACTTTTAAAGAAAATAAAGTAGAAACAATTCTCGACTATTTTAAAGTGAGCGAAGGAATCACTTATACAATAAGTGGCGACACCATTATTATTAATTAAATAAATCTGCCTATGAATGATTGAAATAAACTTAAACAACACAAGGACACGCGCTTGATGCTTCAGGCATAATAAAAACCGGGAAATGGTGGCACATTCCCCGGCAATATAGGCGCGATTAAACTAAGTTAATCACAAATTAATATCTAAAAATATGAATAATATTTTGAACCACACAATTCATAAGTGGTATTTGAATTCATTATCAATAAAAATGAAGCTGAGTGTATTACTGTCGATACTATTTCTGATGCAGGCACAGGCTTACCACCTGTACAGCCAGCAGGACAGGATAACACTCCAACTTCAGGACACCACCGTTGCAACAATTATTGACATTGTTGAAAGCAAAACTGACTATAAGTTCATGTACAGTACGGCAAATGTTGACATCAACCGCAAGGTTACGCTCAATGTTCGGAATGCAACAATTGAAGAACTGCTTCAACAAGTATTTGGAAACTCAGCAGTATCATTTTCACTGATCGGCAAACAAATCATTCTGACACGGAAAAAAGCCGATATGCCGAAAGCCGGCAATACAGAGAGCCATACCGTGAGTACCCTTATAACCCCGCCGGCAGAAAATGAACAGGAACCTGTAACCGGAACAGTCTCTGATGCGGGCGGCCCCATGCCCGGAGTGGTCGTCTCCGTAAAGGGAAAGAATATTTCGTCCATAACGGATGACTTTGGCTATTTCTCTATAGAAGCCAACCCCGGTGATATACTCGTATTCTCTTACCCGGGATATGATATTATGGAAGCAGCCGTTGGCACCCGGGCCAGCTTTGCCATAGAACTGCAGGAATCCGTTACCGAACTTGAAAACGCAGTTATCAATGCCGGCTATTATACCGTAAGAGATAGAGAACGCACCGGCAGCATATCGAGAATCACCGCAAAAGATATAGAAAACCAGCCCGTAAATACAGTGCTGGATGCACTTCAGGGAAGGATGACTGGGGTAGATATTATACCGACAACAGGTTTGGCAGGCGGAGGTTACGAAATTCGTGTAAGAGGCCAAAACAGCATTGCTGCAGGAAACGAACCACTTTATGTGATAGATAGCGTGCCCTTTGACATGGGAAGTTTGGGAAGTGAGTATGTTTCAATTGGTATCTTACCCGGGGCCACAATAAGCCCGCTGAATACTCTCGACCCGGCAATTATCGAATCCATTGAAGTATTAAAGGATGCAGATGCCACTGCAATTTACGGTTCACGAGGTGCGAATGGAGTTATCCTCATTACTACGAAACAAGGAGAATCAGGAAAGACAGTCTTTTCTGTAGAAGCGTCTTCAAGTATTACTTCAGTCACTCGTTTTCCAAAGCTTTTAAATACAGAGCAATATCTGGCAATGCGAAGAGAGGCATTTGCAAATGACGGAATAACCGAATATCCGGAAAATGCTTATGATGTGAACGGCACCTGGGATCAAAATCGCTATACCGACTGGCAAAAAGAATTCATGGGAAATACCGCATATAACAATACTGCAAGAGTTTCCGTCTCTGGTGGAAACACAAATACATCATTTATAATTGGCGGATCATTCACGAAAGAAACAACTGTTTTTCCAATGAAATTTAATTATAAAAGAACTGCCGCATTCGCCAATATCAGGCATGAATCAAAAGATAAACGTTTTAAAATACAGTTCTCTTCAAATTATGGAACAGACTGTAATCTTTTACCCGCAGATGATCTAACGAGGATTGCAAGAATCTTACCTCCAAATGCGCCAGCACTTTATGATGATGATGGAAATCTAAACTGGGAAAATAACACTTGGGATAATCCATTGGCGCCATTGGAAGCAACCTATAGAAATTATAGTAGTAATTTTATAGTGAATACTACACTATCTTATGAATTATTCAAAGGACTAAAATTTAAAACCAATTTTGGATACAATCGTTCAGATTTATTGGAAAGACAGCTAAAACCAAGTACAATGTACAACCCATCCTGGGGTGTAACAAGTGCTTCGTCTATTTCCAATAAAAATGAAGGAAACAGAAACTTTTGGATTATTGAACCTCAATTGGATGCTTCATATAAATTAGGATCAGGCATGTTGGATATCACAGTCGGAACTACCTTGCAAGAACAAAATGTTGAACAGACGGCTATGTTTGCTTTTGGTTTTCCAAACAATAGTTTTCTTACCGATTTCAGCGCTGCACAAAATGTCGAATATTTAAATCAATCGACTCTTCAATATCGTTATATTGCTCTATATGGCAGAATAAATTATACTTGGAATCACAAATACATTATAAATCTAACGGGACGTCGCGACGGCTCCAGTCGTTTTGGACCGGGTAAACAATTTGCAAATTTTGGGGCAGTTGGTGCCGCTTGGATTTTTTCAAATGAGAGTATTTTAAAAAATGCTTCATGGCTCAGTTTTGGTAAGTTGAGAGGTAGTTTTGGAATTACTGGAAACGATCAGATAGGAGACTATCAGTATCTGAATACTTATACTATAACCGATGGAGACTATCAGGGAAATATAGGTTTGAATCCGCCCCGTCTCTTTAATCCCAATTTTGCCTGGGAAGAAAACCGTAAATTAGAAGCAGCTATAGAATTGGGGCTATTCAGAGATAGAATCAATTTTAATGTGGCTTGGTACAAAAACCGTTCAGACAACCAATTAATCGGTGTTCCACTTCCGGGTACTACCGGATTCACCTCAATCAATGCTAATCTCAATGCAACGATCGAAAATTCCGGATGGGAGTTTAATCTTCAAACTAAGAATTTCAAAAATTCAGATTTCACATGGAGCACTTCTTTTCTATTGACATTGCCAAAAAATAAATTGGTTGCTTTTGACGGATTAGAAAATTCAACTTATGCCAATCAGCTTGTCATCGGTATGCCTCTTTCGGTTTACCGTTTGTACAAACTGAAAGGTGTTAATCCGGAAACAGGTTTGTTCGAATTCGAGGATTTTAATGGTGACGGGGTCATCTCGGTTGAGGACAGACAGTATAATGCTGACCTGACACCAAAATATTATGGAAGCATTGCTAATACCATTACCTACAAAAATTGGAGTCTGGATTTTATGTTCCAGTTCGTAAAGAAAAAAGCATTCAATGAATATTTTGGAACCAGTTTACCGGGAATGATGATTAATCAGCCGGTTGGCGTACTTGATCACTGGCAAAACCCCGGAGATGAAACTTTCATGCAAGGTTATTCAACGCAAAATTTTGATGCATTCATTGCTTACTCTCGATTTTCTACGAGCAACGGGAGCGTTTCAGATGGTTCATTTGCAAGATTAAAATCTTTATCAATTTCTTACAAAGTTCCACTCAGCAATGAAAATCAATCTTCTTGTACGCTGTATATACAGGGATATAATTTATGGACTATTACTAAGTTCACGGCTGGAGATCCCGAACAACCGCTTTCGTTTATGCCACCACTAAAAAGAATTTCATTTGGTGTTAGGCTGAACTTTTAAATATTTAAATTCTTAATCGTATGAAAACAATTATTAAAAATATTATTTTGACAGGCAATGGAATCCTGACTATATCTATGTTATTTTCTCTCTTCATAATAATCGGTTGTGAAGATTTTATAGACGTGGACGATCCTAATGGGCAAATCCTTCAACAAACTGTATTTGAAGATGAAGGAACAGCTGAAGCTGCAGTTACTTCTCTGTATGGAAAACTTCGCGATGAGGTGTTGCTAACTGGCAATTCAACTGGAATGAGTATATTAATGGGCTTTTATTCTGATGATCTTGAGTATTTTGGGTCTCCCGGTCAACCACTTGAAAATATTTACAGGCATCAAATAATTTCATCCGATGAAAATGTTGCTGTTCTATGGAATGGTGTTTATAATCTGATTTATATGAGTAATTCTGCAATTGAAGGCATCGAATCATCTCAGAACCTTTCGGTAGAAATAAAAAAGCAGTTGACCGGAGAAGCTTTATTCATAAGAGCACTTTCTCATTTTTATCTTGTTAATCTATTTGGCGACATTCCTTACATCACCACAACGGATTATTTGGTAAATAAGGATGTTTCAAGAATGAGTACAGACGAAGTGTATAGCATGATAATTTCGGATCTGTTAAGCGCTAAATCAAAGCTCGGCACTGAATATATTTCTGGCGAAAGAGTTAGAGTCAACCGATTTGTCGTTTCGGCATTACTTGCTCGGGTGTATCTATACATGGAGGAATGGGCAAAAGCGGAAGCTGAATCATCCGAACTGATTAATAATTCTTCTATGTTTCATCTTGAAAACGATGTGAATAGTGAGTTTTTAAAAGAAAGTGCATCGGCCATCCTGCAATTAAAACCAAAAAATGAAGGTGACAACACAAAAGAAGCAGCAAATTTAATATTTGTATCCGGCCCACCTATATTTGCCGCACTTCCTCCAGATTTAATTGCTTCATTTGAATCCGGTGATTTACGACGTACGAACTGGGTAAGTGAGGTTACGGATGGAAACCAGTTGTGGTATGCACCATTCAAATATAAGCAACTAGAAAACACCGGTACTTCTATTGAATATTCAATAGTAATGAGAATAGCTGAACAATATCTGATTCGTGCAGAAGCAAGAGTCCATCTTGGAAATCTCCCAGAGGCAAAACAAGATATCAATATCATTAGAAACCGGGCCGGACTACCTGATACGACCGCTATTTCTGCGGCTGATATTTTGGAGACTATTATGAAAGAAAGAAAACATGAACTGTTTATGGAACACGGACATCGATGGTTTGATCTAAAAAGGACTGGGCAGGCTAATGAGGCTCTCGCCCCCATAAAAGCCAACTGGAAATCGACAGATATTCTTTTGCCGATACCAGAAGTAGAATTGCTAATGAATCCAAATCTGGCCCCTCAGAATCCCGGATATTAAAAATTAAACAATCCGCAGTCCGCGTATCGGATATGGATACTGCAATCTTTGTGTTAATTATTTCCATGCTGAGCCTATCCCGTATGATTTCTATGTCCTCATAGCACATTATAATTCTTTAAAGATTTTAAAAGCATACGGCGTGCTGCGGATTTTTTTAAAAGCGAACCTTCTTAATCAAATTATAATAATGAGAAAAATACAAATTATCTTTATTTATCTGTTTGTTTTGTTATTATCACCACTTTCTGCACAAAATTTCCCTATTGGAAAAATTTATAATTCAGATTTAGACTCACTATGGAGCAATAATGTTTACATCTACGATTTAAGTTCAAATGGTAAATGGGCAGTATTCGGAGAGGTGTATAATGACAATACGCGGAATACCACCACTATAATAAATACTTCTACAAATGATAAGTATGTCTTGGAATATTCAGAGGATTTTAAATTTTCTAATAATAATAAATGGATTGCTTTAAGAACTCTAAATAATGAGTTGACTTTAATTGATCTGGATAAAAGAGAAAAAAGTAAATTCCAAAATATATCTTCATTTGAATTTAATAAATATGGGACCTATTTAGTCATACAACAGAAACTTGAGAACAACCAAAACGCACTTTTTATTATCAATTTGATCAATAATAAAAAAGTTGAGCTTAAAAATATCGCAGATTACAAATGGAATCCTGAAGAAGATATTTTATTAATAAACAGTATTAAGAAAGATTCATCCCAAGTAATATTATATCGTCCATCGGATAGCCAAGAGAGAACAATTCATGAGGATAGCATTGATTCAACCTATTCACATTTTTTATGGGACTCCTCAGGACAGTCTGTCTTTTTTGTAGAAAGAAAAGACGAAAATATTCAATTCCATTATTACGATATTTTAAATGATAATCATAAATTTTTGAATAATAAATCGTTGGAAAAAAGATTTCCCGGCTCTATGATAAGTGACAAAGAGTACATTTTTTCGGACAATGGCGAATTGGTGTATTTTTATCGAAATGAGAAAAAAAGCCAAGATGGATACAATCAGCCCATGGAAATTTGGGATACATCTGAAGCCTGGATTTATCCAAAGATGAAATCATATACACAAAGAGAGAAATATTTAATGTTGACAGTTTGGAATACCAAAACCAATAATCTGATGGCTATTGAAGATAACGAAACTCCATCTGCTCTATTTAATCCAGAGTTTACACACGCAATAGTATATAGCAAGCTTACTTACGAGCCTCAATATAAAGAAAATGTGGATGTAGATTTATATTTAAAAAACATTGAAACCGGCGAAAAACAACTTATTGTTCAAAAACAATATTTAAACAAAGGTCGTATTCAATTTTCACCTTCAGGAAGGTATATTACTTATTTTAAAAATGACAACTGGTGGGTATATGATACAAAGAAAAACCAATCGGTTGATTTAACATCTGGTATTGATATTTCATTTAAAAATATCAATGGTCTTTGGACTAAAGACGCGGAGCCTTTTGGCAACCCCGGTTGGACTGAAAATGAACAATATATAGTTTTGTATGACGAATATGATATATGGCTTATCCAACCTAATGGCACAAAAAAGAAGAAAATCACTTCCGGCAGAAAAAAAGGTATAAAATATAGAATAGTACAAAATAATGCACAATTGCAATCATTGAAATATTCCACAAGTGCCAAATACGATATTACAAAAGGATTCATTCTTAAATCGAATTATGATGATCTGAAAGAGGGCTATTCAATATGGAATGAAGAAAAACAAATAGAATTATTTAACGATAATCAAAAATCAGGAGATGTTATTTACTCTAATGACCAAAATACTATGATATTGAAAAAGGAAAGGTTCAATGACCCCCCCGGTATTTATGTGCTTAATTTAAAAAAACAAAAAATTAAACTTTTATATCAAAGCAATCAATCTTTATTAAAATACGATTTAGGTCAAGATAGAATAATATATTATAACGTAAAAGGTAAGATACTGAAAGGAATTTTGATCTATCCCGCACAATTTGATCCCAATAAAAAATATCCAATGGTTACGTGGATTTACGAGAGAATGGCAAGGACAAAAGCCTTTGATTCTCCGGCAGATTTCGGGACAACCGGTTTTAATATCCTTAAATATTCCACAAATGGCTATTTTGTACTTCTTCCTGATATAGAATATCAAATACAGGAACCAGGTGTCTCAGCTTTAAATTGTGTGGTAGAGGCAGTGGGTAAAGCATTAAAACTCGAACCCTCAATTAATGCAAAGAAAGTTGGGCTTATTGGACATTCGTTCGGAGGCTATGAAGCTGCTTTTATTGCAACTCAAACGAGCATATTTGCCGCAATTGTAGCGGGAGCACCCGTAACTGATCTTGTTAGTTGGTATCATGACATTTCATGGGATTGGGAAACCGAGCAAATGTATAGAACTGAAAGTCAACAATTCAGGATGGGTGACTCCTATTACAACCTAAAAGAAAAATACCAACAAAATTCGCCTTTGAATTATATTGAAAATCTCAACACTCCATTATTATTATGGACGGGTAAACTTGACACCAATATAAACTGGCAGCAGAGTGTCTATATGTTTATGGCTATGAAAAGATTAAACAAAAATGGAAAATTACTGCTGTTTAATGGTGAGAGTCACAATATCATTAATATGGAAAATCAAAAAGCGCTATTTAACGAAGTCTCGAAATGGTTTGATAATTATTTAAAATGATAAATTAAAAAAGGGAGTGTACACCAACCACTCCCTTTATTATTCTATCATTGAGGCCAATGAGTTAATTGAACATTGCAAATTGTTTCGCTGAGTTTATCGCGATAAACTTGTTGTCCTGCGGATGTTGTACATAAGACACTTCCAACCTGGTTACAATTCATCGTAGTCGATACACATCTGTTATTCTGAAAAATGTACCCAGTGACCAAATTTGCTTCTTCCTGCACGCTGCTTGATGTAGTGAAAGCCATTGCGCCTGCCATAAGAAATGCCATTAAAGGCAATCCGATTTTAAAATGTTTTCTTTTC
>Ga0222419_100285_pt1 | contig 69917 bp, 59 predicted proteins | sample 1B20Ametagenome_FD_182474 | JGI IMG/M metagenome (GOLD analysis project Ga0222419, IMG submission 182474) | Enriched microbial communities from leaf-cutter ant dump, University of Wisconsin, Madison, United States - 1B20A (version 2) | ecosystem: Environmental > Terrestrial > Nest > Insects nest...
GTTTTTTCTACAAAGCTCTAACCCCTAAAGGAGCTTGTATAGATTTTCCTCCCCCTTCCCATCGCTCTCTCCAAACGCACTCCCCCTCCAGAGGGGGACAGTTTTTTCTACAAAGCTCTAACCCCTATGGGGATTGTATAGATTTTCCTCCCCCTTACCATCGCTCTCTCCAAACGCACTCCCCCTCCAGAGGGGGACAGTTCTACAAAGCTCTAACCCCTAACGGGGTTTGTTTTATATCGTCATCAACGTTTTTTCACAAATGTTACCCCTAGGGATTTCAAATCAAGCAATATGCTTTGTACATTTTTCCTCCCCCTTTCCTTCGCACTTTCCCGACGCGCTCCCCCTCCAGAGGGGGACAGTTCTACAAAGCTCTAACCCCTAACGGGGCTCGTTTTATATTATCATCAAAACTCCTCTACAAATGTTACCCCTAGGGATTTCAAATCAAGCAATATGCTTTATGGTTTTTTCCTCCCCCTGCCCGGCGCTCTTTCCCGGCCCGCCCCCCTCCAGAGGGGGACAGTTCTACAAAGCTCTAACCCCTAACGGGGCTCGTTTTATATTATCATCAAAACTCCTCTACAAATGTTACCCCTAGGGATTTTAAATAAAGCAATCTGCTTTATGGTTTTTTCCTCCCCCTGTCCGGCGCTCTTTCCCGGCCCGCCCCCTCCAGAGGGGGACATCCCTTTCCCTTAACGGGATTGTTTACTTCCGTGCTACACACATGTCGGATAAAAAATTATCCTTTTTTTCCGTTCTTCTCCGCTTCTTTTTCAGCTACGATTTTGCGTAAACCGGAGCTGGAAAAACGGTGGTCCCGACTGTTGAAATACAGCTCGATGCCCTTCTCCTCACAATATTTGCGTCCCGTAAAGTCTTTGTCCCGATATTCATCGCCCACAATGCGGACATCGATTTTAAAGGAACGCAGGATATCCTCCAAATCCTGCTCGGTGATGTAAGGTACAATCTCATCGACGGATACACAACCCCGGAGCTGTATATAGCGCTCCACGACGGTTTGCGTGGGTTTGTTCTTCTCCGGACGGTCCAAGGTTGGGTCCAGTTGTAAACCACAGATCAGGTAATCGCATTGGCGCTTGGCCTCGGCGAGCATCATGATATGGCCCGCATGCAATAGATCAAAAGTTGAGAAGGTGATTCCCACCCGGGGTCCGGGATTGTAATCTGCCTTTTTCTGATTGATATTCTCTTCCATAAATTGATATATGCGTTATATTCAAGAGGTAATGCATGTTTTGTATCTATCCCTTACCTATCCTTCCCAAAAGTAAATTTCTGGACAAAGGTACGGTTTTCTCCCTTTGTATCAATAAATATGCCATTATTCTTAGATGTGGGGGGACAAATCGTATCGTTTGACGAATCTCTGGGTGTTTGGTCGATACTTGGTACAAGATCGGCTTATTGCCTGGGTTACGATCATGGTAGAGACGCGTAATTGCGCGTCTCTACAGCATTATATGACGGTCGTGATTAAAAAATCATTCGCCAATGGCGTAATACAAAAAGCCTAAAGCTTCAAGTTCTTGGCGTTGCAACAATTTCCGGCCATCGAAGATAAAGGCCGGACGTTTCATGTGCTGCTTAATCGCCACCCAGTCGTAGGTTTTAAATTCGTCCCATTCGGTGAGGACAGCTAGGGCATGGGCATCTCGCAACGCTTCGTACGGATTCTGCACCACCTTGACCAAACGGCGGTTTTCTTCCGGGGAACGAGAACCCAATTGATCAAGGTCCCGGTAGATTTGTGTCTCACTGACCTTGGGATCATAAACGATCAGGTTAGCTTCTTCTTCCAATAAATAATCGGCGACATAGATGGCGGCAGATTCACGGGAATCGTTGGTGTCTTTTTTGAAGGCCCAGCCTAGAAAAGCGATTTGCTTTCCGTTTACCGTGTTATACATGGTCTGTATGATCCGCTCGGCAAAACGTGCCTTTTGGTGATCGTTGAGCAGAATAACCTGCTCCCAGTAGTCGGCTACAGCATGCAGGTTGTACGATCGGGCAATATACACCAGGTTGAGGATATCCTTCTGGAAACAGGAGCCTCCGAAGCCTACCGATGCCTTTAGAAAACCCGATCCGATACGGCTATCCATCCCAATAGCCCTCGCCACCTCATCTACATTAGCCCCTGTGGCCTCACACAGCTCTGAAATGGCGTTGATGGACGAAACGCGTTGCGCCAAAAAGGCGTTGGCCACCAGCTTGGAAAGCTCAGAAGACCAGAGATTGGTGGTAATGATGCGTTCGCGTGGCACCCAAGAAGCATAGACATTTACCAAAGCTTCGATGGCATCAGCATTCTCGCCTCCGATCAGCACCCTATCTGGCTGATGCAGATCGGCGACAGCCGTTCCTTCAGCCAAAAACTCCGGATTGGAAAGGATATGAAATTGAACGTCGCTACCGGTATTGTGCAAAATACTCTTCAAGGCCTCTGCGGTACGCACGGGCAAGGTGGATTTTTCCACCACGATCTTATCTGACTTGGCTACCGACGCAATCTGCCTTGCACATAGCTCGATGTACTTCAAGTCTGCCGCACGTCCTTTGCCTTTTCCATAGGTTTTGGTGGGCGTATTGACCGATATGAAAATCATATCTGCTTCATCAATCGCCTGCTCGATATCCGTGGAAAAAAAGAGGTTTCGCCCTCTGGCCGCTGCTACCACATCGGCTAAACCGGGCTCATATATAGGCAGCTTGGACAAATCTGCATCGTTCCACATGCGGATACGGTCCTGGTTGACGTCCACCACCGTCACCTGAATATGCGGGTTTTTCTGCGCAATAACCGACATCGTTGGTCCGCCTACATAACCGGCACCGATACAAGCAATTTTTTTCATCTATGTGTTTGAGGTTTAATGTTCAAAGTTTGATGTTTAAAGTTTAATGTTTAAAGTTCGATGTTTAACGTTTGATGTTTAAAGTTTAATGTTTGATGTTTGATGTTTGATGTTTAAAGTTTAAAGTTTGATGTTTAAAGTTTAAAGTTTGATGTTTAAAGTTTGATGTTTGATGTTTAAAGTTTGATGTTTAAAGTTTTATGTTTGATGTTTAAAGTTTAAAGAGCCGCACAATTGCGTGTCTTTACAAAACAATCCTTGCCAAATATTCGCCATAACCACTTTTGCGCAGGGGTTCGGCCAAGCGCAACAATTGCGCGCTGTCAATGTACCCCATACGATAGGCCACCTCTTCAATGGCCCCGATCTTTAGGCCCTGCCGGTCTTCAATGACCTGAATAAACTGCCCGGCCTGCATCAGCGAAGCGAAGGTGCCGGTGTCCAGCCAAGCCGTTCCTCGGTCGAATACGCCAACTTCTAGTTTGCCGCGGCGCAGGTATTCTTTGTTGATATCGGTGATTTCTAGTTCGCCACGTGCTGATGGCTCTATGTTCTTGGCAATACCTACCACATCGTTGTCATAAAAATAGAGGCCCGGCACCGCATAGGTGGACTTGGGGGCTGCTGGTTTCTCCTCGATGCTCACCACCTTTTTATGGGCATCGAACTCCACTACACCATAACGTTGCGGATCATGCACTGGATAGGCAAAAACAACCGCGCCATCCGGGTCAGCACAACCTTGCAATAATTTCGACATGCCCGAACCATAAAAGATGTTATCACCCAATATCAGCGCCACACTGTCTTGTGCGATAAACGCTTCACCCAAAATAAAAGCCTGGGCCAATCCTTCGGGACGAGGTTGCGCCTTGTATGAAAACCGGCAGCCCAACTGCGATCCGTCGCCCAACAGTTTTTGAAATTGGGGAAGATCGTCAGGCGTAGCGATAATCAATATGTCATTGATGCCCGCCAACATCAAGGTAGACAGCGGATAATAAATCATCGGCTTGTCGTAAACCGGCATCAACTGCTTGCTGACGGCAAGTGTCAATGGATATAAACGGGTTCCAGACCCGCCGGCAAGTATGATTCCTTTCATATGTATACAAATTAACATGAATTTGGTGAATTATGCGAATTTGACTTGATTTTTGCTTTTTTATCTTAAAATATAACGGCATATGCTGGCGCATGCGAGTCGCGTGTGTTAGTAGAGACCAGAGTTGGCGCATTTTATTTAAAATAATCCGTTGTGCATTATAAGCTCTATTTTGTTCATCCTGACGATAGGAAGAAAAATCGTTTTGTCACATTTTTTGTTCCCGTCGGACAAAAAATCCGCCAAAACGAGCTGTTGCCGGAATCCTATCGCTACAAAAATAGCACCCCGATGGGGTGCGGTAGGCGAATTCCGTATGCCTGGTGAATCGGTCAAAAAATCGCTTTGTCACATTTTTTTGTTCCCGTCGGACAAAAAATCCGCCAAAACGAGCTGTTGCCGGAATCCTATCGCTACAAAAATAGCACCCCGATGGGGTGCGGTAGCGAATTCGGTATGCCCGGTGAATCAGTTTAGCCTTATGAAAGCTATCCTCTTTGGCAAAAGAACAGAAGGCGACCACTCTCCCCAGCATCCTACCGTGTCCCCACATCTCCAAGAGAAGTCATGTTTATAGTAAAACCGGCCATTCAGAAAGGTACGACCCCTTCGGGGTCGAATGTATATTTGACCAATCTTGACTATAAACATAGGAATCCTAAGGATTCCATATTTTTGGAGACACGGCAGCCCAGCATCGGGAGAATAGAAAGCCAAGATGGGGTTTGGGGAAGGGAAAGGGCCTCGTTCGGCGGGAGTCAGGCCGATGGGTAGGATGAGGCGAACACCAGCCCTGACCCTAGATGTAATCTAAAGTGACTCGGTATAATCATTCGTTTGACGTGGCTCATGGGGTAATTGAATCCCCTTAGACTATAATCATTAAACCACTACCATCGCCTGTGGCGAGGCACGGCGTGGTTATTTCTACCTCCGTAGGAATGAAATGATGATAGAAAAAATTGTATTTCCGTTAAAAAAGCCACGTAGTGGCGACATGAGTTTTTTTTCTCCCCCCTACCCCCCGAAGCAGGGCTGTTGTGTTCTATGTTATGCATTCCGATTTTCATCGGAACAGGCTCTACGGCGCAGTATGTATTGTTTGCTATTTTTTCTACAAATGTTCAATCTCCCGACAAGTCGGGACTGGCCCTACGGGATTTTCCCAAGATTTCAGCAATAAATACTCCGTAGGAGTAAAAGGTTTGTAGATATAATGGCATAAAATAAGTGAAGCGAGCCGTAGGTTCGCAACATTATCACAAAATTGCGACATTGAATGCAAAACACAACAGCCCTACCTACCCCCCGAAGGGTGGACAGTGACCTACAATGGCACTGCAAATTAAAGCTATAGATTAGATGCCATATAGTAGTACGCATACATGTCCCCCTTTGGAGAGCCTGCTCCGATTTATCGGAGGGGTAGGGGGAGGTGCGCTGGCAAGGGGGAGGTTTGGAACGCCGGGATAGCATCCATTTTTCAATGTTTCGACATATTATTTTGAATCGCAACGCAAAAGCAACGTATTTATATGAACCGACACTGTAGTGAGGGTGTCTAAAAAGCCCCGTCAGCTGTCATTCTGAGCGAAGTCGAAGAATTGACAGCTTTGAAAATCAATAAATTGTATCTTTCGACTACGCTCAAGATGACAATTTATTGTACTTTTTAGACACCTCCACATGTTTACGCCAATATGGAATTGTATTGCATATAAAAACGAATTTAATTAGGTTTGTGTTATGCCTGAGGTTGTCGATAACAAAACGGTTTTTTCTCTATTAGAGGTGACACGAAGCATTCAGAAGACCATTGCTGAACGCTACAAGAGCCTCTATTGGATAAAAGCAGAAATGAACAAGCTCAACCACTATACACATTCGGGCCATTGCTATCCGGAACTGGTGGAAAAAAAGGATGGCAAAATCGTGGCGGAGATCCGTTCAGTGCTTTGGAAAACAGACTATCAACGTATCAATCAACAATTCTTGACATTGCTGAACGAGCCCTTGCGCGAAGGCATCACGATCCTGTTCCAAGCCGGAATATCTTATGATCCTTTACATGGACTGAGTCTTAAAATCGTGGACATCGACCCCACCTTCGTATTGGGCGAGCTGGAAAAAGAGAAAAAGGAAAGCATCCGGAAACTGCAGGAAGAAGGGATTTTTGACGCTAACAAGCGGCTGCCGTTTCCAACAATTCCCAAACGCATTGCCATCATTTCGGTCGAGACCAGCAAGGGGCTGTCCGATTTCTTTAAGATCATTAACCAAAATCCCTGGGGGTATCGATTCGAATGCACCTTGTATCCCGCACTTTTGCAAGGTGACAAATCGGTTCCTTCCATCATCAAGCAACTAACGGTCATTGCCGAACGGACAGAGGCTTACGACATGGTGGCCATCATCCGCGGTGGTGGCGGTGAAGTTGGCTTATCTTCGTACAACAATTACTTATTGGCGAAATCCATTGCCATCTTTCCCATTCCTGTGCTGACAGGCATCGGACACTCTACTAATGAAACGGTGAGCGAGATGGTTGCCTATAAAAATGCTATTACACCAAGCGAACTTGCTGATTTTCTGATTCAGAAATTCCATAACTTCGCCATTCCGGTCGATGAGGCACAACGCCGAATAGTCCTGGCAACACAAGCTGTTTTTCAAAGAGAAAGCCTGCTGTTGCAAGATTTTGCCCGATCGTTGACCTGGAACTGCAAGTCAACCTTATCTCAGGAAAAAAACAGATTTTTTCATCTCCACCAACATTTGCAACTGTTCAGCCGTCAGCTGCTCAAAGATCGTTTTGCCGAGTTGGCACACAGCAGCCGGCTAATCAATCTGGCCAATCCCACACAGTTGCTCAAAAGAGGCTTCAGCATTACGAGAGTAAACGGGAAGGCCATTACAAATATGGACGAGGTGAAGGAGAACGACCTCATTGAAACCCAAGTATACAATGGGAAAATCAATAGTTGTGTCACCACTAAAGAATCAACATAATGGAAGCAAACTACACCTATCAAGACGCGTTTGATGAGTTGCAGCGCATCGTGTCTGAAATTGAAACGGGAGAAACCAACGTCGACGAGCTTTCGGCAAAAATCCGCCGGGCATCCGAACTAATTGCCGTTTGCAAAGCCAAATTAGTCGCTTCGGAAGAAGAGGTGGAAAGGTTATTGAGCAGATTGGCTGCGACAGAACCCGAAAATACAGAAGAGGAAGACCGGGAAGAGCAAGCCGAAGAAGGGTGATGTGGAAATGATGAAATTGGAGAATGTGGAAATGAAAGTAGGGGCTACCCTTGTGGTTGCCCTATCATTAGGGGATTGATGATTTGGAAAGTGGAGAATTTGGAAATGAAAGTAGGGGCTACCCTTGTGGTTGCCCTATCATTAGGGGATTGATGATTTGGAAATTGCAGAATTTGGGAATGTTTTTTTGACAAACGGGTCGTTTATGAGGATGAACAGGTCTTTTCTGTTGACAAATGGACCGATGGGACAACCTTACTGCTGGGACGGCGCAAGTGACGCATGGCTGAATATCTTGCCGAGGAATTCGAGGCCAAATGCAATCTAGGACAAAATAATAGCGGTAGAAACACCATGAAAATACTCTCGCCTGAACAAATGAAACTTGCCGATCGAGAAACGATACGAACAAAGGGGATCGCTTCCATCGCCTTAATGGAACGGGCTTCGCAAGCTGTGTTCGACCAATTGAAGAAAGATTTTGTCGTGCCCGAAACCTCCTTTATGGTTATTTGCGGTCCGGGCAACAACGGAGGAGATGGTTTGGCAGTTGGTCGAATATTACACACGGCAGGGGCTTCCGTCAGCATTTACCTTTTGGAGAATGATGCCTATTCTCCCGACAACAGCGCTAACCAAACACGTCTGGCAGAAAAAGGCCTTCCAATAAATAAGATCAAGCCCAATGATGTTATCGCCGTTCCACAAGGAGCCATACTCATTGATGCCCTGTTTGGATATGGCCTCTCGCGCCCGCTGTCGTCGGAATGGACGCCACTTGTTCAAAGTATCAATGACGCTCCAAACACGGTTGTAGCTATCGATATGCCTTCCGGATTAATAGCCGACAAGCATACAGATAAAAAAAACCACCCTGTTGTCCGCGCAGATCGTACCTATACTTTCCAAACACCTAAATTGGCACAATTGCTTCCTGACAACGCTTCCCATGTGGGCCATATGGAAATCTTGGACATTGGATTGAGCCAACAGGCAATACAAGCATGTGAAACGGAATGTTATTATATCACTGTCGAAGATGTGCAACCATTGATACCTCATCCTTCACGCTTTTCGCACAAAGGCACTTTTGGACATGCCTTAATTATGGGAGGAAGTTTTGGGAAGATAGGGGCAGTGGTGCTAAGCAGTAGAGCTGCTTTACGGACAGGCTGTGGGTTGCTGTCTGCTTATGTTCCCCGATGTGGCTATACTATCGTCCAAAGCGCTTTTCCAGAGGCAATGGTTCTAACCGACGAGTTTACCGACAGCCTGTCCACAGTTCCGGATAATCTCCCATCCTATGCTGCTATTGGCCTAGGAATAGGTATGGGCACTTCTGCCGAAGCTCAAAATGCCCTTCACGGTCTTCTCCTCCATATTGCTGAAGAAGATAAAAAGCCGGCATTGGTTTTGGATGCAGACGCGTTGAATATATTAGCTATTCATCCCGAATGGTTGTCGCTATTGCCATCGGGGTGCATCCTCACGCCTCACCCTAAGGAATTGGAAAGGCTAATCGGGTCTTGGAGCAACGATTTTGAGAAACTGCAAAAAGTTGTTTCGTTTGCAAAAGCCCATCAAGCCATAGTCATCATCAAGGGAGCAAACACAAATACTGTTTTTCCCGATGGGAAAATGCACTTCAACTCCACCGGGAATTGGGGAATGGCAACAGGCGGAAGCGGCGACGTACTAACGGGTATGTTAGCTTCTTTGTTGGCGCAAGGCTTTTCACCCCAAACCGCAGCCATATCGGGTGTTTACCTACACGGTTTGGCAGGTGATTTGGCCACGAAGCGAATACATCCGCACAGCCTCATTGCTTCAGACATCGTCGACCATATTTCGGACGCATGGACACACGTGTGTAGAGACGCACGATTGTGCGTCTCTACATAAAATTGTAAATAGGATTTAAGAAGACTTCAGTTTTTTCTGAATATCCTGAACGTAGGTCTTAAATTTCTTGTCGGTCTCGATTAAATCTTCTACTGTTTGACAAGCATAAATAACGGTAGAATGATCGCGTCCGCCAAAGAAACTACCAATGGTTTTTAACGAAGACTTCGTATGGTTCTTTGCCAAGTACATGGAAATTTGACGGGCTTGCACAATTTCTCGCTTGCGAACTTTGGATTTTACCATTTCCACGGGTACCTCAAAATATTCGCACACTAATTTCTGGATATACTCCATGGAGATTTCTTTGTGTGTATTTTTCACAAAGTTTTTCAGCATGGATTTGGCTAAATTCAAATCAATATCTTTTTTATTGAGGGTAGACTGTGCCAAAAGGGAAACCATGGCACCTTCTAATTCCCGTACACTGTTATCGATTTGGGTAGCGACAAATTCGACAACATTCTCAGGTAGCTCTATCCCATCGGAATACATTTTTTTCTTTAAGATGGCCATTCTGGTCTCCAAATCCGGAGCTTGAATATCTGCTGACAACCCCCATTTGAAACGGCTCAATAGCCGTTCTTCCAATCCCGACAAGTCTTTCGGAGCTTTATCGGAAGTCAAAATAATCTGTTTACCCGATTGATGGAGGTGGTTAAAGATATGGAAAAAGATATCTTGCGTTTTTTCCTTGCCGGCAAAATTATGTACATCGTCCATGATGATCACGTCCATCGCCTGATAGAAATTCACAAAATCATTGATGGTGTTATTTTTCAACGAGTCCACAAACTGTTGACAGAATTTTTCGCAGGACACATAAATCACCAGTTTGTCCGGTAGGTTCTTTTTAATCTCGTTTCCAATAGCCTGCGCCAAGTGGGTCTTTCCCAAACCTACATCTCCGTAAACCATCAACGGGTTGAACGAGGTGCCTCCCGGTTTATTGGCTACTGCAAATCCTGCCGAGCGCGCTAATCGGTTACATTCACCCTCGATAAAATTATCAAATGTGTAATTGCTGTTGAGTTGCGGGTCTACTTGCAACTTTTTCAATCCCGGAATAACAAAAGGATTTTTGATATTCTTATTCAATGCAACAGGAACCGGGATAGATTGCTTTTTGCCCTCCGCACCATTTCCGTTGGAAGGAATGTTTGTGGTATATGGCGTATTTGCCGATGATTTATCAACAATAATATTGTATTCCAAGCGTCCTTGCTCACCCAAAAATTTCTTGATGGTTTTGCGGAGAATACCAACATAGTGCTCTTCTAGCCACTCGTAGAAAAATACAGAAGGCACTTGAATAGTCAAAACGTTTCCGTTTAGACCCACGGCCTTCACAGGCTCGAACCAGGTCTTAAAACTTTGCGCCGGTATATTGTCTTTTATGATTTGAAGACAGCCATTCCAAACACTTGTACACGTTTTTTCCATTCTTAAATTGTTAATAACTTGATAACCAATATTTGACAAAAAAATTGTTTAAAACTTTCGACTAAGACGAAGATGTAAAAAAAAAATGAGCTAAAAAACTAAAATATTAAAAAAAACAAAACAGACTTATTATCAGAAAATTAGATAAAAAATATCGTTAGTTTTATGCTAAAACAGCTTCATGTCTTTAGTTTTCAACAACCCTTTATATGGAAGCTCGGGGGGCATCGTCACCACACAAAAACACGACTTGACCCCTATTGGATGTGGAAAACTATTGAGCCGTTTCCGGCATTAAATATAGGACTTTTTTCGAGCAAAAAAAATTAAATAAAATCCATCAGAATCGCGCCGACAGGGGGAGCTGTCTCAAAAGGCAAAGCCTCGTCGCGCAGAGCGGAGCCGAAGCGCGGCAAGACACGCTGAAATCCTACGGGCCGAATGCACATTTGACGACTCTTGACGATGAAGCGCGACAAATAGATAGCATAAAATATTCCTGCCCTTCCAATAACAAACACACGGTGCTGAGTCTGGATTCCACGTACAAAAGAGGTGCATGTGTTGAGGTTGATGGTAGATCCCTGTATAGTACAATCATCAAAAATTATTCATATCTTCGTCTTTACCCGTTGTGCATTTTGATACAGAAGTGCCTTTATTGTTATGCTGAGGCTTGCCGAAGCATCTAAAGTCTTGTTAAGATATGATTTTTAGATCCTTCCTATCGTCAGGATGACAAAATAGAGCTTATAATGCACAACGGGTCGTCTTTATAAAAGCACGGGGTGCCGAAAGGCTGAGATGATACCCGATACCTGATTTGGATAATGCCAACGTAGGGATGCGAAGTTGAATGCTATTTCAAAGCCCCATCCATTGGTACATCCAAAGGATGGGGCTTTTTTTGGCGTCAATAACAAAGGAAATGAATATAGAAAAATATGGAACGGACCTGATTCCGCAACAACAACAAAACTGGCAGGGAAGACCCGAATGGTTTTTTAACCGCGAACATACCGATACATACGAGCAATGGTATGAAGGACGGTATAAACGCGCTGAGGTACGGCAAAAAAAGGTTATGGAGCAGCTTGTGTCGGCCGACAAGCGCATCGGCACGCTGCTGGAGTTTGGGTGTGGCACCACGCGCTTTACAAGATGGTGGAAAGAAATAGGCATCCAAGCCACCGGTGGCGACATTTCTCCGCTGATGCTCTCCCAGGCGCGACATCTGTTTGATGGCGACCTGGTCATGGCCGACTCGCACCATATGCCTTTCAAGGACCATAGCTTTGATGCGCTTGCATTCATCACCACGTTTGAATACTACAAAGACCCCGTGCGTGTGATCCGCGAAGCCGCAAGAGTGGCTAAATATGGTATAGCCATGGGTATGATGAACCGTTACTCCACCAAGGTGGTCAGAAGAAGAGTACAGGAGGTGTTTGGAAAAAACCCGTTCTATCTGACAGCTACTTTTTATTCTCCACAAAAACTGACGAACATCATCAACGAGGCGCTGGAAGGGAGGCAGTATACCATCCGCTGGACGTGCACCGGCCTGCCTAAATGGTTTCCTATACAGCAATGGTCATTGCCGTTCGGCGACTTTTTTGGCTTGTACATCCAGCTCAACGACGTAGACTAATGGACAAAAATCTTGGAAAAATAGAACACCGCCTGTTCGAGCGCTTCATTCAGGACAGCTGTGGGCATCCTCGTGCGGAAATCGCCACAGGACCGCAGTTTGGGGTAGATGTATCCGTTGTGAACCTGCCTAATGGTTTGGGCATGGCACTGACCAGCGACCCCCTGTCGCTTATCCCTTCCCTGGGACTGCAGGAATCGGCCTGGCTGTCGGTGCACCTGATGGCCAATGATATGGCGACAACCGGACATGCTCCCATGTATGGACAGTTTGTCCTGAACCTGCCTTCCACATTTTCAAAGAGTGACTTCCATATATACTGGGAATATATCCACAAATTTTGTGCGGCTTTGAAAATTGGCATCACCGGAGGCCATACAGGCTTCATTGAAGGACAACATTCTACCATTGCAGGTGGCGGGACGTTGATCACGATAGCTCCAGCGGAAAATCTGCTGGTCTCCCGATACGCTCGAAAGGACGACCACATCCTGGTCACGAAAAGCTGTGCGCTGTCGGCATCCGCGATTCTGGCTATGTCCTTCCCCGAAACGGTTAAAAACAAAGCAGGGAACGAGATATACCAACAGGCCTCCGAATCATTTTACCATACCTCCTCGCTACCCGAAGCATTGTTAGCTAATCAGAGCATCGGCATATCGGCCATGCACGATGTGACCGAGGGCGGTGTGCTGGGCGCGATTTATGAGCTGGCTGTCGCTTCAGGCAACGGAGCTCTGGTATACAATGACAAATTGCCAATAGAAGAGACTCAGGCAAAAATCTGTGCCATTTTTGACCTGGACCCACGATATTGCATTGGCGCAGGGTCTATGATCATCGCTTGCAGGGAGGAAACAACCAAAGAGGTCATAGAACGGCTCGAAAAAAACGGCATTCCTTGCGTAGATGTAGGCCAACTAAGTGATCAAGAATCGGGCATACGGCTGATGGAAAACGACAAAGTAACTGATCTGGAATATAAAGAAGAAGATCCGTATTGGAACGCCTTCTTCAGATCCGTAAAACAAGGACTAAAATGAGTAAAAAAATACATAACGGCCTATATCTGATCATCGACCCATCTATGCCCCTCGCTTTGCTATTGCCTAAGCTGGAAGAGGTCGCCTCTGAAGGTCTCGCGGCCATACAAATTTGGGACAACTTCGGCCTGGAGGACGATCCGATATCCGTGATAGCGGAAATAAGGAACAGCGTGGGTGTAAGCAAGCCCCCCATTATCATGAATAACCGATGGAAACTTGTCAAACAGACTGCCATAGATGGGGTTCATTTTGACCATATACCCGAAAACATTGCCCAAATCAGGAAAGAGCTTGGCCCAAATGCCATCATCGGCATCACCTGCAACAACGACTTATCCGTCGTTGATTGGGCAAACCGACATGAGCTCGACTATCTTTCCTTTTGCTCCATGTTTCCGTCTTCAACGGCCAATAGCTGTGAGCTCGTGGCTTTTGATACGGTTAAAGAAGCTGTGGCCATGACACGAATACCTATCTTTTTGGCGGGTGGCATAAGGCCCGATAATATGGAAAGCTTAGCAACCTTGGATTATAGCGGGATTGCTGTCGTATCGGGCGTGATGAACGCCCAAAAACCCGCCGAAGCATTGAAACAATATAAAAAACACCTAAAAAACAAATCTATATGAAAATAAAAATGATAGACAAGCTGTGCTGCCCCATGGACAAGCAAAACTTAAAATTGACCATCGTCAGCAAAGACATACACGGCGACGTTCTGGAAGGTTTTCTATATTGCAACATGTGCGAGCGTGTTTTTCCCATCGTGTCGGGAATACCCATCATGAGTCCGGACGAATACCGGGATTTCGAGCTGGAGCAACCTTTTCTTCAACGTCTGGCGGGGAATGTGTCTGAAAACTTTAGGCTAATAGGAAGCAATGAGCGTGCTAAGCCTTCGCTTGACTGCAATCCTTAAGAAACAGCAAAAAGCCAGATTCTTTTCCAAAAAGACGACTTAGGAAACCAAGGCATCGGTCTTGATGCCTTGCACAAGCTTTTTGGCCTCGCTCGCAATGGAATAAGCATCATAACCGCATATTTTCCAAAGCTCTCCTTGTTCGCCGTGCTCTACCACTTCATCGGGAATACCCAAGCGGACCACCTTTGCTTGATAATCTTGATCGGCCATAAATTCCAACACGGCCGAGCCTATGCCTCCCTTGACGCTTCCGTCTTCTACGGTAATGATTTTATGAAATTTTTTGAACACCGCGTGCAAAAGCTCTTCGTCCAATGGTTTTGCAAACCGCAAATCATAGTGTGCCGGGTGGATACCTTCTTCACCCAGGGTTTGAATGGCTTTCACCACCTCATTGCCAATGGCTCCAAAACTTAAAATAGCCAGCTCTTCGCCATCTTGTATCATACGGCCCTTCCCGATGTCTATCGCTGCAAAAGGACGTTTCCAATCGACCATTACGCCGTTTCCTCTTGGGTAGCGGATGACAAAAGGTCCTTTATCAGGAAGTTGGGCCGTATACATCAAGTTACGCAATTCCTCTTCATTCATCGGAGCTGAGACCACTAGATTAGGGATGCAACGCATATAAGCAATGTCGTATGCACCATGGTGTGTTGGGCCATCTGCGCCCACAAGCCCCGCCCTATCCAAGCAAAACACGACATTTAGCTTTTGAAGTGCGACATCGTGGATAACCTGATCGTACGCACGTTGCATAAATGAAGAATAAATATTGCAAAAAGGAACCATGCCCTGTGTTGCCAACCCTGCGCTGAATGTTACAGCATGTTGCTCGGCTATACCGACATCAAAAGCTCTTTCGGGCATGGCCTTCATCATGATATTTAAGGAAGAACCGGACGGCATCGCCGGTGTAATGCCCATGATTTTGTCGTTCTCGGCAGCCAACTCAACCAATGTGTGTCCAAACACATCTTGATATTTCGGTGGTTGCGGTTTCTCCGCGACTGATTTTTTAATCTCTCCTGTGATTTTATCAAATAATCCGGGCGCATGCCATTTGGTTTGGTCTTTTTCAGCCAAAGCATAACCTTTGCCCTTGATCGTCACTACGTGCAGAAGCTTTGGCCCGGGAATACGTTTGAGGTCTTCCAATGTTTTAGCCAGTTTATTGACGTCATGTCCGTCCACGGGACCAAAATATCGGAAATTCAAGGATTCAAATAAATTGGCGTTTTTCAACAATGTTCCTTTGACACTTTGCTCCAATTTTTTGGCCCATCCATAAGCATCCGGTCCGTTTTTAGATATTTTTGCCAGCACGGCGATCAATTCATCCCGAAACTTGTTATAGCTCCTTGAAGTGGTAATGCTGGTTAAGTATTCCTTCATCGCTCCGACATTGGGATCGATGGACATGCAGTTGTCGTTGAGAATAACCAATAGATTGGACTTTTCAATGCCTGCATGGTTCAAGGCTTCAAAGGCCATACCGCCTGTCAACGCACCATCACCAATAACAGCAACATGTTGTCTGTCTTTTTCTCCTTTGTATTCGGATGCTACAGCCATCCCTAATGCTGCCGAAATGGAAGTAGAGGAGTGGCCTACACCAAAAGCATCATATTCACTCTCGCTTCTTTTTGGAAAACCGGATATGCCTCCCAAAACACGGTTGGTATGAAAAGACTCCCTTCTTCCCGTCAATATTTTGTGGCCATAAGCCTGATGGCCCACATCAAAAATAACTTGGTCGTAAGGCGTATGCAACACATAATGGAGCGCAACAGTCAATTCCACGACACCTAAGCTGGCCGCGAAATGTCCTCCGTTGACCGAAACGACGTCAATGATAAATTGCCTCAATTCTTGGCAAACTTCCTCCAATTCGCTCGGCTTCAACTTACGAAGATCTGAAGGATATTGTATTTGTTGTAATAGCGGACCTGCCTCTATTTCCATATGCTCTTTATCTATAAATAAGTTACAAATTAACGACTTATTCCCTAAAGTACAGAACAATATAAGCAAATAAAAGTTTAAAGCTCGCTTGAAGATTCTTTTTATTGGCGGATCGGTTAGCTGCTGAATTGTTAATAGCGGTGACAGGAGTTGTTGTCTCGAGCTCACGTTAGATTACCTTCGGTGAGCAACCCGTGGTTTTGCTTCGCAGAGCTCATTTCGTTCGGTTCCCTCCTGAGGTCGTTCGAAATGACGGAAAAAGGTCCTTCTTAGAAACCTCCAATCGTTCAAATGTGGATAAAATATAAACCCTACTTCTATCTGTATTCCTTATTTTTGATCCGGATATGCAAACTGTAGGCTACGAAATAAAACTGGAGCAATTTGAAGGTCCTTTTGACCTGTTGCTGTTCTTTATAGAAAGGGATGAACTGAATATTCACGATATCCCCATCTCCAAAATGACGGATGACTTTCTGGATTATATCCAAACCATGCACTCCTTGAACATAGAGCTGGCCAGCGAGTTTATTTTCGTCGCCTCCACATTGATGCGTATCAAAGCCAAGATGCTTATACCCCGACCGGAGCCGGAAGGTTGCGAAAATGAAATTGACCTTAAGAAAGAGCTGACGCAAAAACTTATTCTCTACAAACAGTTTAAGGAAGTATGCGAAGAACTTCGCATATTGGAAGAAAACAGAACGAAGCTCCACGCTCGTGGCAATATCGTCTTTGATAACAAGACTGCCCGTAACAACGACACAACGGAAGAAGAGCTCTCTTCTTTTGACTTGTACAAACTCATGATGGTATATGAAAGGTTGATGTTCAATTTTGCACATCGCGTCCAAGAGGTCACGCATACCGTTGTTAAATTTCCTTACACGATCGAACAGCAGAAAAAAGCGATTGCCGAGCTGATCGACATCAATCATAAACTGGATTTTCAACAGATTGCCAAAAATTCGGAGAACAAAGTGCAGTTTGTGTTTAATTTCCTGGCCATTTTGGAAATGCTGCAACAGCGTCTGCTGGAAATCCAAATAGGATCGGGCTACAACAGCTTTTGGATCGAGAAACGAACGGATTTGAATTGATAATACACGTGTCCTTTCTTTCCTCCTTATTATCCCAACGCCACATCCAACATCATCATGATGATGAAACCAAGAATAAATCCAATTGTCGCTACATCCGAGCCTTTGTTTTGCTGTGCTTCGGGAATGACTTCCTCTACAACGACAAAAATCATCGCTCCGGCGGCAAAGGACAACGCATAGGGCAACACCGGCGTAAAGGCCGACACAGCGACAGCACCCAAGACACCGGCAACCGGTTCGACAACGGCAGATGCCTGACCATACAAAAAACTCTTCCTTCGACTCAGTCCCATCCTTCGCAAGGGCATGGCAACAGCTATACCTTCAGGAAAATTTTGTAAACCAATCCCCAAAGCCAAAGCAACCGCACCTCCAATACTCGCTTCCGGGATACCGGCCGCCACACCGCCAAATAGAACACCAACAGCCAACCCTTCGGGAATATTATGCAAGGTAATGGCAAGTATCATCAGCGTCGTCTTTTGCCAAGGCGTTTTTACGCCTTCCACTTTTTTAAAGTTAACATGGAGGTGTGGCAACATTTTATCTATACCGAACAAAAAGGCTACTCCCACCAAAAAGCCTACAACAGCAGGCCATACTTGCACGAAACCTTCACCGTCGCTCATTTCAATGGCAGGGATCAACAAGCTCCATACGCTCGCCGCGACCATGACACCCCCAGTAAACCCCAACATCCCATCCATAAGATGCTTGTTCATGCTCCTGAAAAAGAAAACGAACGCCGCCCCCAACGCGGTGACGGCCCAAGTAAATAGGGTTGCATACAAGGCCGCCCAAATCGGATCTACCCTATCCAAATATTCTATGACCATTTCAAGCATATCTACTATTTTATATCCAACTAACCCGTTGTGCATTTCGGAATAACAGCCGTAGATCCTTCGACAAAGCCTGCACTGAACTTGACGAAGTGCTCAGGATAACAGTTTGAGCGTCCATAATGCACCGGCATTCAACCTTGTTTTAGACCAGCAAATCTAATAAGTTAGATCAATCTAACAAAGTTTATTTTAAAATTTTGCTTTCTAACTCTTTGGAATATGTGTCGCTAAGGTTTTGTAAATTTGTTCCATGATCTCGCAAACAGAAGAAAACTATCTCAAGGCACTTTTTGCCCTAAGCGGTACAACCGGGGAGGCCAGCGTTAACGAGCTAAGCAAGCAATTGGATATAAAAATGCCTACTGTAAACAGCATGATGAAGCGATTGGCCGAAAAAGGTCTTGTACTGTACGAGAGCTATAAACCCCTCAAGCTTACCGAGAAAGGCAGGAAAGAAGCTGCCTTGATTATACGCAAACATCGGTTGACCGAGATGTACCTGGTGGAGAAGATGGGATTTGGATGGGAAGAGGTACACGATATTGCCGAGCAGATCGAGCATATACAGTCTCCCGCTTTTTTCCAGAAGATGGACGAGCTGTTGGGTTATCCTAAAGTAGACCCCCATGGTTCGCCTATTCCGGATGTCAATGGTCAGGTGATTTCAGAACATTATATACAATTAAGCGATTGCAAGAGTAGCGATACCGTTATTTTTATGGCAGTAGCCCATTCTTCTGAAGAACTGCTACGATTCCTCAACAGCCGTCAGCTAACATTGGGGACCATTATTACAATAGAATCTATCGAAAGCTTTGATGCGAGTATGTACGTTTCTTATGGAAGTAGGAAAAACGAGATGTTGAGCAACAAAGTATGCGAAAAGCTTTTGGTACAGCCACAAAATATATAATTTTTTGTTTCTTGGGCTTTACCACATTGATCATTTCTTAAAAAGTTGCTTCTGCACGTCCGCAGAAGTTTTCAAATCGTGTAGGCATTTTAACAGAAACGAATAGCGCTCTTCTATATTGACGGATGGTAATTGTCTCATGGCCCGAATACCTGCGGATACTGCCGAAGCACTGATGCTTTTAAATTTCTCCAAAAGCCCATCTATATCTGCGTCTTCTAAAAACCCATCCACCAGTCCATATGCCGTTGCTTCTTGCGCGGTAAAATAATCCGTGTTCAGACATAGTTGCAACACCTTCTTCTCCGGCATCACCTTCAGCAAACTCGCCAGCACCTGAAAAGGGAAAATACCCAATTCCAGTTCGGGTAACCGAAATTGGACCGTTTTCGACGCAAACACATAGGTACATCCGGCGATCATCAAAAACCCTCCGGCAATGACATTTCCTTCCACAATAGCAATGGAAGGCTTGTGCAATTGTTCGAACACTTCACCCAATGATATATTTTTGTCTTCAATACGTGGGTTTCGAACATCCAAATCTTCATTTTCAAAAACTTTCAGATCCATTCCCGCACAAAAAACAGGGCCCTCTGCCTTCAACATGACCACTTTTATTGCATTGTCATCGTTAGCCTCACGAAAAGCATCCGCCAATTCATTTACCATGGTCGGTGTAAAAGCATTGCGCTTCTCCGGCCGTGCCAAGATAACGTCCATTCTAAAATCCGATTTGTTTACCTTAATGTACTGATATGTCATGGCTTATCCATCAAACATAAATATATATATTTATCTATACAATATAATCGTGTATCGATATAAACCGTAGTAGAGACGCACAATTGTGCGTCTCTACTACGGTTTTGTGTTTAGATTTTAATCATCTCCTGAAATCCACCTAACAACCGTTGTATTTTATCCTCATCCACATTCATAAACCTCCTCAACAACATTTCCGTTGGAATGTTGCCGACCAAATCATCCTGTGCAAAAGGACAACCGCCATAGCCCATGATAGCCCCTTCAAAAACGCGACATCCGGCCTCGTAGCCTGCTTCTATCTTCAAAAGTGCATTTTCCGGTCTGCTGTGCAAATGCAGGCTCAAATCTAAATTGGGAAATGTGTGTTTAATTAAAGTAAACAACATCTTAATATCTTCCGATGAAGCTTCAGATGTCGTATCCGCGATGGAGAAACGCGAAATACCCAGTCCGAAAAGCTTTTCCATCCATTCCAATACCAAATCGGTATCCCAAGGGTCGCCATATGGATTTCCAAAAGCCATAGAGATATACACCACCAGCTCTTGCTTTCCTGAAACCAACCCGTTTTGAATATTTTTTACACGTTGAAACGATTCGGCAATAGTGGAATTGGCATTCCGCTGCTGAAACGTTTCGGATATGGAAAAAGGGTAACCTAAAAAATCAATTTTGTCTAACAATTTAGCGGTTTCTGCTCCCTTTTCATTGGCAATAATCGCTAATAGTTTGGTTTTGTTATTCTTTTCTATACCTTCCAACACCTCCGCTGTATCCTGCATCTGCGGAACAGTTTTAGGCGATACAAAGCTCCCAAAATCAATACAATCAAACAGATAACTATCCATCAGTTGATTGAGATAGATTATTTTCTTTTTCGTTGGAATAAACTGCGCCATGCCCTGAATGGCATCGCGCGGACATTCTATAAATTGTATGGTTTCGTTATTCGACATCTTTCCTAATTTCTCGTGCTATCACCATTTTTTGTATTGCACTGGTTCCCTCACCAATAGTACACAATTTTGCATCTCGGAAATATTTTTCTGCCGGATAGTCCTTCGTAAAGCCATATCCTCCATGAATCTGCACGCTCTGATTGGATACCTCCACCGCAACTTCCGAAGCATAATACTTAGCCATCGCACTCTCCTTGGTGACTTTCTGGTTGGTATCTTTCAAATATCCCGCTCGACGTATCAGCAATTCCGCTGCATCGATTTTAGTGGCCATATCGGCCAATGTAAACCCTACATCTTGAAAATCGAAGATTTTCTGGTTGAATTGTTCCCGTTCGTTGGCATACCGCAACGCACATTCATAAGCGCCGCGAGCGATACCCAAAGACAGCGCCGCAATGGAAATACGCCCGCCGTCCAATAGTTTCAGGGCTTGGACAAATCCATCGCCCACCTCGCCTATAACCTGACTTTTGTGCACGCGGCAATTATCAAAAAATAAGCTTGCCGTTTCCGAGGCCCGCATCCCCAGCTTGTCGAGCTTTTGTCCGGAAGTAAATCCCTCCATACCCTTTTCCAGAATAAAGGCTGTGACGGCATGTTTATCTCCCTGTTCACCTGTTCGTACCATCACGACAAACACATCCGCACTAATGGCATGGGTGATAAATGTTTTGGAACCGTTGATGACAAAATAATCACCGTCCTGCACCGCTGTCGTCGCCAACCCTCCGGCATCTGACCCCGAACCAGTCTCTGTCAGACCCCAAGCACCAATCCATGTCGCCGTCGCCAATTTGGGAAGATATTTCTCCTTCTGTTCCTCATTGGCAAAAGACAAGATATGATTGGTACATAGCGAATTGTGCGCGGCAACGGAAAGTCCGATAGATCCACATACTTTCGATATTTCGTCCAAAATGGTAATGTATTCCTGATAGCCGAGCCCAGCTCCATTGTATTTTTCCGGCACCAATATGCCCATAAAACCATATTCGCCCATCCTTTTGAATAAATCGACAGGGAAATACTGTTTCTCATCCCATTCCATGACATGGGGTTTGATATGTGTTCGGGCAAAATCCTTCGCACTTTTCCGAACCAAAGCGAGTTGTTCATCGTCCTGTATATGCCACATCATATTCTTTAAGTTTATGTCTTGATTTGTGAAAAATATAAAAAAAATAGCATATTTTAAAATTTCTGTATTTTCAACTCCTAAAACACCATCCCGATTGAAAAGTTTTAAATGAAATCGTTCCTTTCCTTTTTTTAGTATCTTTGATACAGGGATAAACGAAAAGGTCATGAACAAAGAAAATGCCATTAAACTATTCGAGCAAAAACAGGTTAGGGCTCTTTGGGATGAGGAACAGGAAAAATGGTATTTTTCCATAGTGGATGTTATTGCCATCCTTACCGATAGCCCCAATCCGCAGGTATATTGGCGCGTATTGAAAAAAAGGCTGAAGGATGAGGGAAATGAAACCGTTACAAATTGTAACGGTTTGAAAATGGAAGCGCCTGACGGCAAAATGAGAATGACCGATGTCGCAGATACAGAACAGCTTTTCCGACTAATTCAATCCATTCCCTCTCCAAAGGCAGAGCCTTTTAAAGTTTGGTTGGCAAAAGTCGCATCCGAACGTTTGGATGAAATGCAAGACCCGGAAATAACCATTGACCGCGCATTGGAACAATATCTCAAAATGGGCTATTCGGAAAATTGGATTAATCAACGCCTAAAAAGCATAGAAATACGTAAAGAGTTAACAGATGAATGGAAAAAACGTGGCATGAAAGAAGGCGTACAATTTGCGACGTTAACCGATATCATCACCAAAGCTTGGTCTGACAAAACCACCAAAGAATACAAAGTACTCAAAGGACTAAAAAAAGAAAACCTTCGGGACAACATGACGAATACAGAATTGATTTTGAACATGCTTGCAGAAGCTTCTACCAAGGACATTTCTCAAGCAACCGACCCTTCGTCATTTGAAGAAAACAAAAAAGTGGCCCAACAAGGTGGAAATGTAGCTAAAGTAGCAAGAATGGAATTGGAAGCCAAAACAGGCAGAAAAGTAGTGACCGCTCTGAACGCGAAAACAGCCTTAACGGAAAGCAAGAAATTAAGCGGGAAATCCAATAAACGAATTAAATAATGGAAAGCCTACTCAAGACACTTAAAAGCAAACACGAAAAACTCCTTCTTGGAGGTGGCCTACAGAAGATAGAAAAACACAAGGAAAAAGGAAAGATGACTGCATGGGAACGGGTGCTTTATCTTTTGGATGAAAACCGTCCTTATGTAGAAATCGGAATGTTCGCCGGAGACGGCATGTATGAAGAACATGGGGGATGTCCCAATGGTGGGGTCGTAGTGGTAATGGGCTATGTCAAAAACAGGCTGTGCATAATTGTCTCGAATGATGCTACGGTGAAGGCCGGTGCTTGGTTCCCCATTACGGGCAAAAAGAACCTGCGTGCACAGGAAATTGCGATGGAAAACAAGCTTCCGATTATCTACCTTGTGGACAGTGCAGGCGTATACCTTCCGATGCAGGATGAAATATTCCCCGATAAGGAACATTTTGGCCGTATCTTCCGAAACAATGCAAAGATATCTTCCATGGGTATTCCGCAGATTTCGGCCATTATGGGGCCTTGCGTTGCCGGAGGGGCTTACCTACCGATTATGTCTGACTATGCTTTGATTGTTGAAGGTACCGGCTCGGTTTTCTTGGCAGGTTCGTATCTTGTAAAATCGTCAATTGGCGAGGTCATCGACAACGAAACACTGGGTGGCGCAACGACCCATTGCGAAATATCAGGTATCACCGACAACAAATATCCGAATGATGAAAGTTGTTTGGACGCCATTAAAAGTCTCATCGACAAATTTGGCGAGAAGGACAAAAGCCAATTTTCCCGAGTGCAAAGCACAGAACCCGAACTACCTTCCGCCCATATTTACAAGCTCCTGCCCGAAGACCGTCTCAAACCTTACAATATGCTGGACATTCTAAAAGCCATTGTAGACGAAGGCACATTAGAAGAATATAAAAAGGACTATGGCAAAACCCTCATTTGCGCTTTGGCACGCATTGATGGCTGGGCCGTGGGAATCGTAGCCAACCAACGGGAAATCGTTAAAGCCAAAAAACCGGGCAATACAACCGAAATGCAGATGGGAGGCGTAATTTACTCCGATTCGGCGGATAAAGCAGCTCGGTTTATCATGAACTGCAACCAACAGAAAATCCCACTGGTATTTTTTCAGGACGTAACGGGATTTATGGTAGGTTCGCGCTCCGAGCAGGGTGGCATCATCAAGGATGGCGCCAAAATGGTGAATGCCATGGCCAATTCCGTTGTTCCGAAATTTACATTTATTATCGGCAACAGCTATGGTGCGGGAAATTATGCGATGTGTGGCAAGGCATACGACCCAAGACTGATTTACGCATGGCCAACTGCGCAAATGGCCGTAATGAGTGGCGCTTCCGCCGGAAAAACATTGCTCCAAATACAGGAAGCTGCACTCCAGTCGAAAGGCGTCCCTCTTTCTGAAGAAGACAAAAAGACATTGCTCTCCAAAATCGAACAGCAATATAACGAGCAGTTAAGCCCCTATTATGCAGCAGCCCGCCTTTGGATAGATGGTGTAATCGATCCGAAAGAAACCCGTAAAATCATTTCCATGGGAATAGAAGCCGCGAACCAAAATCCGGATATGGAAAGATACAATGTTGGGGTGATACAAGTGTGAAAAGTGGTTTCTTATGGATAAAGCAAATATTTTTGCCGCATTTCCTTATACGCCGCAAGCCCCGGCTCCCATGTCTTTCGGATATCTTCTTCAGACATTCCCGACAGGATTTGTTGTTTAAAATCGTAAACTCCGGCCAGATAATCTATGTTTCCGATTTGGTTACTCAAACTCCGGTCAAAGAACTTCTCTTTGTTTGGATGTTTTTGGTAAAGCTCCATCATCCATTGGAGGTTGATTTTCCGTTCCTTCACCAATTTTTCCAAATCATAATGCCGCAAATCCAACCCATAGCAAACCTCATCCTTGAATAACGGGTTTTCACTCATCCCCGGTTTGCTTGTTGGCGTAAAAGAAAAATCATACTGCCCTTTAAGCATAGGTCCGCCGATAACCGTAAACGGAAAATCCGTGCCACGACCGTGGTTGAGTGCCACGCCTTCGAAAAGACACGTAGAAGGATACAACAATATGCCCGCTTCCGTATTCAGATTGGGAGAGGGGTTTACCGGAAGTTTATACAGCATCTCGTGGTTATAGTTCGCTACCTTTACAATTTTCAATTTACATTGTAGCTTATCGGCCATCCATCCTTCGCCATTGACCATTTGTGCAAATTCCGCAACCGTCAAGCCGTGGGAAATAGGCAACGGAAATTGTCCTATGCCCGATTTCAAGCGCATATCCAATATCGGGCCGTCAATCAAATAGGCATTGGGGTTCGGACGATCTAATATGAGCAGTTCTTTTCCGTTTTCTGCACATGACTCCATCACATCGCGAAGGGTATTGATATTGGTGTAAAAACGGCAACCCACATCTTGGATATCGAAAACCATCAAATCGACATCTGCAAGGTCTTCCTTGCTCGGTTTTTTCTTATTCCCATAGAGCGACAATATTTTGATGCCCGTTGCCGGGTCTATTTCATCAGCCACCACTGTTCCATTGCTGGCGTTTCCCCTAAAGCCGTGTTCCGGACCGAAGACCTTCACAATTTGGACACCTACGTCCAATAAACTGTCCACCAAATGCCGATCGCCGATAATGCTCGTCGGGTTGGCTACCACGGCGATACGTTTCCCTTTCAAGTATGGCACATATTTTTCGGTTTGCTCCGCTCCGGTTTTTAAGATATCGTTGGCATATTTGATTTGCCCATCTACAACTGAAAAGGAGGACAATACAACAAACAGCATAACAAAAATTCTTTTCATAGCATGGAAAGTAAGGTTCATACAATATTCAAAAGTATTCAAATAGATTTATTATTGCAACATCTCCTATACACTAAGCAAGCATGATATTCTTCCATAATCAACACTTGCTGTAAAAAATTCATTTAAAAGAGACATTACCTCAATTTTTTACGGCAATCTTTATGGCTTTATTGTGCTATCCGAGGTTCTCCCTTCGGTTGAAATGACGATAAAGCTAAGGCACATAAATATAATCACCTTCGATAATTCGAAATACCGCTTCACCAACATGGATTTTTGGAACGATAGAAAAGCGAAATAACCATATTCTTTATGATGTCACAAGGACAATTACATTATTTAGGTGCCGCTTTCAGACTGATCTATTAATTGTTCCTTGGTAAACCGATTGATTAATACGGCTACCATCGCGTCTCCAGTCACGTTTACGGAAGTTCGGAGCATGTCAAGCGGTCTGTCAATGGCAAAGATGAGAGCAATACCAGCAGGGCTGACACCAATAGATTCCAATACGATAACCAGCATCAAGATACCCGCCCCTGGAACGGCGGCTGCTCCTATGGAGGCAAGTGTAGCCGTAATAATTACACTCAGCTGTTGCCCAGTAGTGAGATCGTACCCCATCACCTGCGCAATGAAAATCGCCGCGACCCCTTGATACAAACAGGTGCCATCCATATTGACTGTAGCCCCTATGGGTAGGACAAAGCTCAACACATCTTTTCTAACATGTAGGTTTTTTTCAGCACAGTCCATCGTTACAGGCAATGTCGCTGCGCTCGAGCTGGTAGAAAAGCCCAACAGCTGGGCAGGAGATATACCCTTAAAGAACCAAAGGGGATGCTTTTTGCCTAAGAAATAAACAAATGAGCTGTACACAACATACACGACGATCAATAATCCCAACACCACGGTAAAGGCGTACATTCCCAAAGCCTTGAACACATCAAAAGAAGGTGCCTCGACAATGAGAGCAGCCATAAGCGAGAAAACGCCGTAAGGGGCAAACAACATAATCAAATCAACTATTTTCAGCACAATGGCATTTCCAGCATCTAGCACATACTTGAACGCACGCACCTCCTTAAAGGGTAGAGATATGATTGCAATTCCTACTAGCAGACTAAAAAAGATTATCTGGAGCATGTTGCTGTTGGCAGATGCTGCATAAAAAATATTTTCTGGAACAACATCAATAAGAACCTGCAAAGGTCCGCGGACTTCCTGAACAACAGTAGCCTCGTCTACTTTCTGTTGCACGTCATCGCTGAAGGATCGTAACATTTCCTGTCGCGTGCTTTCGGAAATAAAAGTTCCAGGCTGGATGAGGTTAACCAAAATCAAACCTATCGTAACAGCGATCACTGTGGTCAGAAGGTACAATCCAAATGTGCGGAGTCCTAATCTAGATAATTGCGTAACATCCTTGAGGTCTGAGACACCTTTTACAAGCGATACGATAATGAGCGGAATAGCTATTAACTTTAACAGGTTGATAAAAATAGTCCCAAAAGGTTTTACCCAATCGAGAATAAATGCTTTACCTTCTGAAAATGGTGCACAAAGCATGCCCAATAGCACTCCTCCAACTATGCCTATCAATATCTGCCAGTGTAACGCTATTTTTTTCATTGTTTTTTCTTTTTTGGTATGAATCAATAAAAATCTGGTAAATGAGCGCGGTGGTTTCCATGCGCCCGATAAACCTCAAATATACAATATCTGGTCAAACTGAAAAGTAAAGTGTTGGCCAACAGTAAAAATCGTATGAAAAAATTCCGTTCTTTTACACGATATATGCGCCCTATCAGTTTAAATAGTGCTCCCTATCAGCGTTTGGAAACAGATTATCTTCATATTTTTGTTACGGTTATCAGACCAAACTCTATTACAACAATATTGTACATGTGATGGACGACACCAAACGGCCCAACGTGCCCATCCGCATGGATATGCCGGGCTGGAGCAAAACGGGTGGATTCTATTCCACCGTAGACGGCCACATCGGTCAGCATACTTGGAAAGCCAACATTAGCGGACACCACAATAGCTCTATCGCCGAAATGACAATGTTCTCCAACAACGCCAATGAGAAAGACATGTTTATGTTGACTTGGCCAGGCGTGCATACGTATTATGCTGATCTTTTTGTAGAAGATCGCTATGTTCTTTCCAACAATTGGACAACCTTGCTCAGTGCGGGCATAGCCATGCAACATAACCGAGTAAAAGACACCTTCGGATTGGAGAGTCTGCAGATATTCTATCCGGATATGCAACAAAATATCTCTCGACTGTTGAAAAGAGCATCATCCTCGATTCAATACCAGAAAAATCGCTGGCAATCCACTTTAGGGTTGGCGTATGGCGAGCGTGCTCCCAGTATCTCCGAAGGGTATGGTTTTTATTTGTTCAATAGTTTTGACAAATTCGACTACATTGGCAATCCGTATCTGAAAAATGAAAAATCAATATCGGTGCAAGGCGATATTGCCTATAGTAGCCCCCGCCTATTCACTAAGATTGGTAGCACGTTTTTCCAGCTCCAAGACTATATCATCGCAACACCTGCTCCGGGGCTACATGTAATGACCATGGGTGCCGAGGGTGTCAAAGTGTACGAACAACTGCGATATGCACAGATGTTCAATATTTCCGCTGACCTTAACTACCTATTCTTCCAAAATTGGATGTGGACGAACACTTGCAGCTATCGAAAGGGGACAGGTGAAGATGTGGGCAATTTGCCCCTTATACAACCTTTTATGTATTCATCGGGTATATCCTTTTTGGGGAAATCCATTATGGCGGAAGCTGCTGTAAACGGAGCAGGTAAACTGTCAAGGTTTAATGAGACATTTGGCGAAAGTGCGGTATCCGCCTATACCATCCTGAACTTGTCAGCATCCAAAAAGCTTTTATTCGGGCATCATCTTCTGACGGTAAAGATAGGGTGCGAAAATCTCCTGGATAAAAAATATACTTCCTTTGCAGATTGGAATCGTCTGCCTCGCATGGGCAGAAATATGTATGTAAATGTGATCTGGAATTTAGCTTCCCGTTGATGTGCCGCTACAACTCCCTGATTTTTATATTGCGGAAAGAAACAGAATCAGTATGGTTTTGCAAGGCAATTTTCCCCGAAGGATATTTGGCAAAATCCGCGTAAACTTTCATATTGCTGTTATCAACCATTTCCCGGAACGAATCCGTTCGTGTTTCCTGTTCAAAAGTGAGCTTTCCGTTTAGCCAAAAGCTCACTTTTCCGTCTTTTTGTACGATGCGGCTTTCATTCCATTCTCCGTAAGCGTATGGGGACGAATTTTGTGCAAAGCAATCCACCGCGTACAGACAACCTGCCCAATGCGTAGAATCCACCTGATGCCGTTTTTCAGCATTTGCATTATCCAGCAACTGCATTTCCAAGCCTGTAGCAAAAGCCGCCGCATAGGCTGTGTCTTCCTGTACATTTACGAAAATGCCACTGTTGCCCCCTTTCGATACTTTCCATTCCAATGTCAGCTCAAAATCCTGAAACGAACGATCCGTTATCAGGTCGGCAAATACGCCTTCCTGCTTTTTAGGGTCGCATACCAACTCTCCATTGCTAATCGTCCATTTAGATGCCGCATTTCCCTTGTTGTACAGATGCCAACCTTCGAGGGTTTTGCCGTCAAAAAGCAGTTGCCAATTTTCGGCGATCTCGGTTTCTGTAAGCGTATTCTGTTGTGCCGTTTTGGAGCCACAGGCATATAGCCACAGGCCCAAAAAGATGTAAAAGATATATTTCATTTGTAAGATGTGTATGATGAATAATTCTTTAAATAACCCGTTGTGCATTTTGATACAGAAGTGCCTTTATTCATGCTGAGGCTTGCCGAAGCATCTAAAGTCTTGTTAAGATATGATTTTTAGATCGTTATTCATTCATGTTTGCTTTTTATGGCATGAATGATTGCTTCACAATTCCTATCGTCAGGATGACAAAATAGAGCTTATAATGCACAACGGGTTTAAATACGTCTTAGAAGGTGTTTAAATTTTAGCAAAACCGAGTAATTTGTCATGTTGAACGAAGTGAAACATCTATAACATTATTAGATCCCTCCTGTCGTCGGGATGACAAATGAAAGTTTTGAATCATTTTTAGCTTCTTAAAACCGATGTATTTCTTCAATCTGCTCCTGTACGAATTTTTGGGTCAGCTCGTCTTTCAGTTGTCCGTTTTCATCCAACTCTTCCAACACATTTGCGATATGGATCTTTAGAGGCAACACATGCATCCGCAAGTAATTGCACACGCCTGTAAAATGATCCACGCCTCTAATATTGCCATATTTTCCACTGGATATCCCGACCAATGTGGCTTTTTTGTGGTAAAAAGAAGCCGGAAAAGCACAGGCATCCACAAAGGTCTTGAGCACTCCGGGGAAGCTTCCGTTATATTCAGGAATCACGAAAACAAAGTTTTTTGTATTGGAAACAATTTCCTGAATAGGCTTGAAAGCTTCGCTTCGCTTTCCATACAGATCGGAAGATATAATGTCGGCAGGTAATTCCGTTAGCGAAAGGATCCCCCATTTTTCACCCTTTCTTTCGAGCTCTTGTTGATAATATTTCGCGATTTTTAACGAGTTGCTACGCTCTCTATTTGTTCCTGAGATAATTAAATTCATGCTTAACGTTTGTTACAAAAAGCCCGGATTCGATATAAAGTGATACGCTATTTTTTGTATCTTAGCACCCTTAGCCATTGGTTGGGGATGTTCCGCCAAAAATACTAATTTTAACATCATTTAAACATTTTCCTTTTCAAGGAAATGTAAATTTGAGGTATTTTTGGAGATGTTCTACACCATCGGCGTTTAGATTTAAAAAGGATTTCAATCTCATGGGAAAAATTATAGCAATTGCTAATCAAAAGGGGGGTGTAGGAAAAACCACAACTTCAATCAACTTGGCAGCAAGCTTAGCTGTTTTGGAGCATAGGACGTTGCTGGTAGATGCCGATCCCCAAGCCAATTCCACTTCAGGCATAGGTTTCGACCCACGTTCTATAAAAGCCAGTGTGTACGAATGCCTCGTCAATGATTTAGATCCTAGAGAGGCCATCCAACAGACCGAAACACCTAACTTGGATTTATTGCCAGCACATATCGATTTAGTGGGAGCGGAGATCGAGATGATTAATATGCATGAACGGGAGTTCAAGATGCAACGTTTATTGCAACAGGTAAAAGATGATTATGATTTTGTCATCATCGACTGTTCTCCTTCTTTGGGGTTGATCACCATCAATGCGTTGACGGCTTCTGACTCTGTCATTATTCCGGTGCAGTGTGAATATTTTGCTTTGGAAGGCTTAGGTAAGTTATTGAATACGATTAAGATTGTTCAAACTCGACTGAACACCAGCCTGGCCATCGAAGGAATACTTTTGACAATGTACGACGTACGGTTGCGCCTTTCCAACCAAGTGGTAGAAGAGGTACGCACACACTTCAGCGATTTAGTGTTTGATACCATCATCCAACGCAACACACGCTTGAGCGAAGCGCCAAGTTTCGGCATTTCAGTAATTATGCATGATGCTTCCTGCAAAGGAGCGATTAACTATCTGAACCTCGCCCGTGAAATCTTGCAGAAGAATGGGCTGGTGGCAGAAAATTCTCAAAAAGCAACAGTATAATATGGCATTACAGCGAAAAACAGGATTAGGCAAGGGATTGGGAGCCTTGTTGCAAAGTGAAGATATTCAAGTTTCCAGGGGCGGAGCAAATAGTTCCGATCAAAAAGAAAAGACAAGCCCTCCAGCAGGGAGCATTAATTTCATCAAGATAAGCCAAGTCGCGGTCAATCCGTTTCAACCCCGTACAGATTTTGATGAGCAGGCTCTGCATGAATTGGCAGATTCGATAAAGGTGCAGGGACTCATTCAGCCCATCACCGTGCGACAGGTCAGCAAGAGCGAATATCAATTGATCAGTGGGGAGCGTAGGCTACGCGCATCAAAAATCGCCGGAATTGAAGAAATACCGGCCTACGTACGCACAGCCAACGATCAGCAGATGTTGGAGATGGCGCTTATCGAAAATATTCAGCGGGAGAACCTGAACGCTATCGAGGTGGCTTTGAGTTTCCAGCGAATGATCGAAGAATGTAACCTGAAACAGGAAGAGTTGGGCGAACGGGTGAGCAAAAACCGTTCGACGGTAACGAACTACCTGCGTTTGCTCAAGTTGCCTCCAGTTATTCAAGCCGGAATCCGCGACGGTAAAATTTCGATGGGCCATGCCCGAGCTTTGGTCAACGTGGGCGAAGTCGAAAAGCAATTGTTCGTCTATCAGGAAATTATCGACAAAGGCCTTTCTGTACGTATGGCCGAAATCCTCGTGCGAAACATCCAACAGCAATCCAAGCCCAAAAAACATCCTGTTGGAAAACAGCTGGACTTCCAATATCAAAAGATTGAAGACGATTTAGCCTCCAAATTTTCGACACGTGTACGTTTAAACATGAAAAATAACCGTGGAAAGGGTGCTATCGAAATTCCTTTTGAAAGTGAAGACGACCTGAGCCGTATACTTGAACTTTTAGATTGGTAATGCGCTATCTCATATTTTTCTCCTTTATTGTTTTTTCCTTCCTGCGCGCTGAAGCACAGGAGAGAGATACCCTTAAAGTCGATTCGCTAAGCCACCGTCTAGCGGTCCAGGATTCGATTGCGCAAGCCGCACAGGACACCGTCAAGAAGGAGACGCGCAAAGAAAGAAGAGCAAGGGAAAAAGCAGCAAAAGAACGCGAAAAATATTATTATAAAGATATAAAAAAAGACTCCGCAAGACTGGAGATTGAACGATTATCGCGGGTAGCATGGCGCAGGTCCTTGTTTCTACCCGGTTGGGGACAATATACCAATCAGGGATTATGGTGGGTAAAGGTCCCCATCATTTATGGCGGTTTGGTCACAGGATATATTGTTTTCGACTATTGGCAGTGGTACTATAAGAAGTTTCTAAATGAAATCGACTACCGATTGACCTATAACGGTGATAAAAGCGACCCGGACCTTTATGGGTACAACGACATGAACGGCTTGATAAGCAATAAAGATTATGCGCGGCGAAACAGGGATTTAACGATTATCGTCTCGATAGGCTGGTGGGGGCTAAACGTGGTGGAGGCCTACGTAGACTCCATGCTCAAAAACAGATGGGATATCGGACGTGATATGACCATGAAGGTTTCACCTACTCTCATGCCTACATACGGAATGACGAACGCACCTTTGATGTCGGGTTACGGTGTAACACCAGGCATAAAGTTGACCATGAATTTAAAATAAAAACATCCAATTATATGAAAATAGTTCTTCTTGGATATGGAAAAATGGGACAGCTGATTGAAAAATTTGCCGTCAAACGTGGTCACGACATCACGCTGATCATCGACATGCACAATCGAGAAAGCATTACAGCGGATGATTTGTCGGATGCTGACATTGCGATAGATTTCAGCGAACCTGCATCGGCCATCCGCAACATTCACTTGTGTTTTGATGCCAATTTACCCCTAGTTGTTGGTACCACGGGGTGGTATGAACAATTGGGGGAGATAAAGTCCCTTTGCTTAGAAAAAGAGCAAGCTCTATTATATGGTTCCAATTTCAGTATCGGTGTAAATATTTTTTTCCATATTAATAAACTGTTGGCAAAGGCCATGAATCCCTACAAGCAATATGACGTGCAAGTAGAAGAGATACATCATATCCACAAACTTGACGCACCTAGTGGCACAGCTATCACCATTGCAGAAGGTATTTTAGAGGGCATCGATAGTAAAACCCGTTGGGTCAACGATGTGGTGGGAGAGGGCGAAGAGCGCATTCCCAAACCAGAAGAACTACTTATTGAAAGCTTGCGAATAGAAGAAGTTCCAGGCACGCACACGGTATTGTATAGCTCGGAGGTTGATCAGATCGAATTCAAGCACACGGCCCATAACCGGGCGGGATTTGCCCTAGGAGCAGTGGTTGCGGCCGAATGGCTTTTTGGCAAAAAAGGGTTCTTTCAGGTAACGGAGATATTTGACTTCGAAACCTCCCTCAACCCCTCCTTTGGAGGGGAAATTAAACCGGATGATAGGGCGTAAAGAACAGTGGTGAAAGGTCTCTTGAATCCTTGTGCTATTGTCTATGTTCTTTGTTCTTTTATCTTTGTTCAATATTTACTTTGACTTTTTAATCATGTGGTATATCATAACAGCAATATTTGTCATCGGATCCCTTTACGGTTTATGGCTATTATTTAGAAAGGCCGGAAAAAAGGGCTGGGAAGCGGTTGTCCCTTTCTATCGGGAATATGTCATGGCCAAGCTCACGGCTCGCCCCACGTGGTGGGTTTTCCTGTTACTGGTGCCTATCGTCAACATCTTTATTTTCTTTGGTCTTTACTTTGACTTGTTGAAGAGCTTCGGAAAAAGGCGGTTTTGGGAGACCGTCGTTGCAACCTTATTTCCTTTTGTTTACCTCCCTTTATGGGGGAGAGATCCGCAAGTGAAATATTTGGGCCAATCGCATACCGAAGAGTTCAAGAAAAAATACCCTTATAAAAAATCGACAGCCCGTGAATGGGCAGATGCCATTATTTTTGCAACTGTAGCCGCTTCCTTGATTCGAGGTTTCCTGATTGAAGCCTATATGATCCCGACGGGTTCTATGGAAAGACGATTGCTTATTGGTGATTTTTTGTTTGTTAGCAAATTGAATTATGGCCCGAGAGTGCCCATGACACCCTTAGCGTTTCCCTTTGCTCACCATACCATGCCGTTGACAGGAGGGAAAGCTTATTCGGAATGGATACAGTTGCCCTATAGGCGTCTTCCTGGCTTCCAAGATATCAAGCGTAATGATGTCGTGGTATTCAATTTTCCAATGGAAGCAGATCCTCCTTACAACCGTCCGATTGATAAGCGCGAAAATTATATTAAAAGAGCCGTAGCTATACCGGGCGACGTGGTGGAAATGCATGGCGGAAGTTTAATAATCAACGGACAACCCGGTTATGACTCAAATGATGTGCAACATGCTTACTATGTATTTACAGATCAAAGTGGACTAAGCCCGCAGATACTTAAAGATAAACGCATCGATTATGATTTCGTTAGGAATGAAATGGGTGAGCCGGTTGGATACATCATGCACGTGACGAAAGAGGAGATAGACGAAGTAAAGTCTTGGTCGAATGTGAAACAAGTTACGCCGTATGAAAACGAAAGCTCCGCATTTCCACATGATCCCAACCAAAAATGGGATTTCCACAATTTTGGTCCGTTAAAAGTGCCTACAAAAGGCGATGTCGTGGAATTGAATGCTTCCACGTTACCGATTTATAGCCGATTAATCACGGTTTACGAAGGCAATACCTTGGAGCAACGCAATGATGGCATTTATCTAAATGGCCAAAAAGCAGATCGCTATACCATACAAATGAATTACTACTGGATGATGGGAGACAATCGCGACAACTCATCGGATTCGCGACAATTTGGCTTCGTGCCCGAAGATCATGTTGTCGGGAAAGCCTTATTTACGTGGATGAGTTGGGATACGGATGGCTCTTTCTTATCCAAGATCCGCTGGAACCGCATTTTTAAAGGGATTAAATAATCTTTAGCGGATGGCGGTGTTCTAAAAAGCCCTGAAATGTATCCTTCGACTACGCTCAGGAGGACATTTCAGCTTGTCTTGTCGCGCTTCGAATCCGCTCAGCGTGACAAGACTTACCTTTTTAGACCCTCATTCTTATTAATCACATTCCCCATCCAGGGTACACACATTTCCCTGTATGATTTCTAAGGGTGTTATCGGATTATCTTTTCGCCATTCGGCAAACGATTTTTCCAAGGTCTGCAAGAACACTTCAGTAGGTTGTGCTCCCGACACTGCATATTTACGATTAAACACAAAAAACGGAACACCTGTTACGCCGATTTGTTGTGCTTCCTGTATGTCTTGTTTGACCTTGTAGGCATATACATCATTCGTTAGAGCTTCTTGTATTTCGCTTTCAGAAAGACCAATTTCTTGGCCAAGCGAGATGAGCATTTCCGTATTGCCCAAATCTTTATTATGGGTAAAATGTGCCGCGAAAAAGATTTCTTCTGCCACATGGCCCAAACCTTTGGTTTTGGCAAATTGGATAATACGATGGGCCTTGAATGAGTTATACACAAGCGCTTGGTCAAGTAGGTATTCCAGACCGGCATTTTTAGCCATTTGGGTTACCTGTGCATGCATCGCCTCAACCTGTTCCAAACTAATACCCTTGCGTGAGGCTAGATAGTGGGATGCAGTCAGGTTTTTTTCTACCTGATCGGGGATCGTTGGGTCAAGTTGGAAGCTTTTCCAAACCACTTCGGTGTGTGCACTGTCGGTAAATGATTGGAGCGCTTGTTCGTAGTGGCGTTTGCCAATATAGCAAAACGGACACATGATGTCGCTCCAAATTTCTACTTTCATTTTAGGGGTCACTGTATGCGCTGTTGTTTCCATCGAATTTTGTATTTATTCCCCTAAAGTTCGGTAATTATATTTGAATTCAATGGAAAATCAAAACAGACGCTTTTTATAATACGCACAAATGACAAAGATAAAAACAGAAATTCTATTTGTGGGAAGTATACGATTTCTGGCATCGAACTATATTTTCATAGCTAACGTGGAACATTCTCTCCCTTTCCGGGGCAGGGCTGTCATGTTCTGCCTTCATGACTCCAATTCTGAGACAATGTTGCGAATCCGGATATCGGAATAAGCTCTACAGCTTGCTTTGTTTACTTTATCCCGTTATATGCTGCAAATGTCTTACTTCCCGAATGCTTTCGCATTAGCGTCAAGATAAGAGCAATCTTCTTCTAATATAAAGCATTAAAAATGGTATAAAAGCCCTTCGTGTGTTATGTCGACGATAGAGCCTGTCCCGATTTTTCGGGAAGACATCTATTATAGAACTCTCCTAACGTCGGGATGACAAAAAATCCATGTGCTATGCTTTAAGACGTTTCAATAAAACGTTGAATAACCTTAACTTGATGCGAATGCTTTCGGGATTTTGCGAATACGCATGTTGTCAGCATTTTATACGGTTGTTCCTCCGCCAACCCCCTCGGAGATATCTACAAACCTTTTACTCCTACGGAGTATTTATTGCTGAAATCTTGGAAAAATCCCGTAGAGCCAGTCCCGACTTGTCGGGAGATTGAACATTTGTAGAAAAAATAGCAAACAATACATACTGCGCCGTAGAGCCTGTTCCGATGAAAATCGGAATGCATAACATAGAACACAACAGCCCTGCCTCGGAGAGGGATAATGTTCCCCGGCAATTCTGCAAATACAAACGCTACGCTAAAAGGGATATTTTTGTGATGTTGGACCTTTTGACCTGATACCTTTATAACCTATTCTTTCGTTTATCGATAAAGGTAATTGGCTTACGGCTCAGGGGATTAAAAATAACCTTTTGCAATTCTTCCGAATCCCGCCATTCTACCTTGGGTGCAACGCGCAATTTGGCTCGAAAACGATCTTTTATATCCATTAAAAATTCCTCGGATCGGTCGTTCGAAGCAATGTAAATAACAATTTCGTCGGTTCCGATATCGTTGTGCGAAATCTCAATTACATGATGTTCAATTTGTGCATAGCCGGCCAACAGATCATGCATAGCCGGTGGATAAAGCGTTGTGCCCTTGTATTTGACCATCTGCTGTTTCCGTCCCTCTACCGGACCTATTCTATAGGTATTCCGACCACAGCTACAAGGAGCCATATACCTGCGCACAATATCGCCGGTTTTGAAACGCAAGAGTGGTACACCTTCCACTCCCAACGTCGTGACCACCAACTCTCCCCGCCCCCCATCCGGTACCGGATGACCGGCTTCGTCCAATACTTCTGTAATAATCAGGTCTTCATGCACATGTCCGCCCTGAAAAGCATCGCATTCGGTAAATGCCGCGCCCATTTCCGTAGACGCATAGGTAGAATAAAGCTTCAAAGGCCATTTTGACAGAATGCGTTGCGTTAAAAGGGAATCATGGAAGTGCTGGTCACGCAAAGATTCACCAATACACATTACAGCTTCCACACGGCTTTGCCGATAATCGATCTGGTGTTGCTCGGCATATTCGATCATCTTCAGCAAAAAAGATGGCACAGCGATTAGAAATCGAGGCTTATATTGCAAAATAGCATCCCACTGCATCTGCGGAATACCCGAACCGACCCGGAGTATCCCTGCACCTAACTTTCGCAAACCAAGAAAATATGCCAAGCCGGCCATAAACCGCCGATCCATCGTGGTCATCAATTGCACCAAATCACCTTTTTGGACGCCTATGCGCTGAAAAGAGCGTAACTCGTTATAAGCCAATCGCTCCAAATCGCTGTCGGTCAACCCAAAGGTGACGGGGTTTCCCAGAGTGCCCGAAGTGGCACAATAGTCGATAATATCTGTTTTATCCACACAGAAAAAATCATCGTTATGTTGCTGTATGTCGTCTTTACTTGTTGTGGGAATGTTTACAAGGTCTGCAATGGTTTTTATTTCGGAGATATCAATATTATGCGTTGCAAACAGACGTTTGTAATACGGAGAACATTCTTGCAAATACGCTAATTGCTTTTTCAAAAGCTGTTCTTGGAAAGCTTTAATTTCTTCCGGAGATCTCCTCTCCATAGCTATCTGTTCTTCCATTTCTTTGTCGCCTTTTTTAAGTGTTTATCGATATCTAATTGGGCATGATGCGTGGGGACAACCTTCGTCTGTGCCAAACGAAAGCATTCCAAAGCATCGCCATACTTCTTTTGTTTATAAAAAATTCTTCCGGCTATGTAATGCCCCAGCCACAGCTCGGGGTTCAGTTGCACATACGCGGTCAATTCCTCCTTGGTACTATAGATATTACGCTCTTTTAAGCCTGTGAGATAACGTTCTGTCTGTATTTTAAATGTTCGAAAGTTGCGATAAGCGTCTGTCATAATGAAAGGATCAGCAGAAATCATTAACGAATCGATACCATACGACTTCTTCTCCGACCAGTCTCCTGAAAACACTTCATCCAAATCATATGCCGTAAAATGCCCCATCTGTCCCGGGTTGTTGGAAACAAAAACAAGTTTGTCTTCAGGTTGAAAAACAATACCATGATGGGCCAATAAGTGATTTAGGCTCTTGTCGTTTCCCAAACCGATCGGCGCATCGTGTAGCCCCTCGCGGTTTCGGAGGAGAGAAACGGCATCTTCTGGTCCCAATTGGTCCTTACGGCTCAAAAGCTCATCTAACCGTTGATACCGATAGGCCGAATGGCTCTCCTGTATATGCTTCACATTCCTTTTATCCTTCACGTATGAATTGCTTTGAAAGTGGTTGGTACAAATAAGTGGGCTTTCATTGGGTTCATAAAAATCAATCCGCTTAGGAGAAATCTCGACAAGGATGGCTTTCTTATCCTTTGCGCTACCGATCAATAACGATTCCGAGACAAACACTTTTTTGCTTTTGGCAATAGCGATAGCTTCATCAAGTGTAGAAGCATGTTGCAATATCTCTCTCGCCACGATGGAGATAGGTGTTTTAGCAGATAAGGGAACCGTTGACTTACCAGCGTTCATCGTGACGGTGAGCCCCTCTCTGTTCATCCCTGACAGAACACCCACCATGCCTGGCCAAGAAACCGACATATAGGGAATTCCGGCTTCAGGATGAACAAAATAGACCATTTTGTTTTGTGCAAATTCTTCATTGAGGTAAAAATCAAAATTGCGTCCGATCAATAGCTTCCCATCTTTGGATTTTTCATCCCACACCGCGAAAGAGGAGCAACCGACAATAGCCAAATCTTGGAGCGCATGGCCCAAATCGTGCGCAGCATGCATCCAAAGCGTTCGCTGATAATTGTTGCCCAAATAGTCAAAATCGTCTTGGAGAAAATTGGACAAAGCATAAATCTCCAACAGGTATTCTTCGGGAATATAGTTTTCCAATTGCCGATTATACCAACCCATAAACCGCATGACAAAACGTTGCTTGAAACGTGAGGGAACAAATTCAAAGAGTCTGTTGACAAATATTTCCTGCTGTTGCGTATATAAGTCCTGTGATAGTAACCCGGTTTTTGCGCCCAGCTCGAATGCATCGCCCGAAACATACAATTCCCAATTGCCGGAGGGTGTTTGGACAAGATAATCGCTTGCCAATGCTTTTATTGAATCCTTATCTATGATCAACCGCAATGTATCCGATCGGTAATCGGACAGATCGGGGTATCGGTTCAAAAGCTTGCTACCTGAGCAGGAAGATAAGACCAGAAGCCATATGACCAATGCTTTACATCGCATGCAACGTTTCGTTTATTTTTTTTAAAAAGTACGACTTCCCCAAAATTTCAGAACAGGTGGCCACTGCACCTATCGTAACCCCCAGAATGCCATGCATATTGACCCCCTGCCCGGTGAAAAACAAGTTTCCAACCTTTGTCTTGGGCGAAATAAACGTCCGCATCGGATCATGGGCATCTTTAATATGTCCATATAGATTGCCCCGATAAACACCGATATAATCACGATAAGACAATGGTGTAGACGTGTAACTGTGCATGATGGCCTGCCGGATGTTCGGTACAAACCGTTCCATTTTCTGCAGCAAAACCGCTGTTTTCCCTTGCTTAAATGCCGTATAGTCGGGCCCACGGTCGGACTTCTTCGCTACGGTATTGAACGTGTCGGCCCAAGCCTCTACTTCTTCAAAATGCATATAGGTAAGCACCGTGACAGTATCGGCAAAACCCGGATGTTTGGGATCCTCGGTCATCGACAACATAAACATATTGGGCCATTCCAGTTCTTTGTATTGAGCAGCAGACCATACCGACTCAATGCTTTCATGGTAAAAGATATTCTCTCGAAGGTAGGAGATTTTTTGCTCTTGGAGAACCAAGTGAACGCTAAAGGAGGATGTCGTCACCGGAAGTTCTTGAATACGCTCATAATACGCTTTTCGGAAATGTTTGATCCCGATGCGTTCCAGTACCTTCTTGGGGTCTGTATTAGCAATAAACAAAGATGCCTCTATCCGTTTCCCTCCAGATGTAATGACTGCCGACAGCTTACCGTCCAGCATTTCATAATCCAACACCTCCTCCAATTTAAGAGCATCGCCACCCCACTTACGGAGTTGTCGCACCAATAGCTTGCTGATCTGGCTACCACCCTTAATACAACGATAAGCACTTTGTATGTACGAATTGACGGTTAATGCATGCACATAGAACGGGGTTCTATCCCCTTCCCCTGCATACAGAAAATTATTCCCTACCAACACCGCCTGTAGCTTTTTATTGGTGGTCAGCGATTGAAAATATTGCCGAACACTAACTTTTAAAATTTCTTCGAGATAACGGTTATCCGGTTCGCGAAGATGGTAGAGCGGAAATAAAGCACAGGTTTTTTGCAAGTCGTCTACATACTTTTGCAAGGCTTTTCTTTCCTGGGGAAAATGAACGGAAAGATTGTCTACAAATGCTTCATAACCTTGTGAAATGGGATAACCTATGTTTTCCGTGCCAAAATAAACAGTGTCATAGACTTCGTCCATTTTTTCCAGCTTCAGCTCGGGAATAATCCCCAAATACGAAAAATACTGATACAAGTTCTGCCCTTCGGATAATCCACCTAAATAATGTACACCGGTATCAAAGATTTTCTTATTGCGGGAGAAGGTTTGCAGGTTTCCTCCGAATTGGTTGTTTTTCTCCAAGAGACAGACCTTTTTACCCTCTTTGGCCAAGATAACAGCCGACACCAAGCCCCCTAATCCGCTACCGATAACAACCACGTCGTATTTGCCTGCCTGATCGATCATCTACTGTATTTTATAATATTGGTGGACAACGGATATTCAGACCAACCGAAGCACACCAAAGCCGGTTCAGGGTTAAATGTATATATTTCTGTAAAAGAAAGCAATACATCCTGTGGAAAATCTGTACATGCCTCTGTGGAAGAAAGCAATAATACCTCGCCTTCGGCATGCTCCAACCGTTCGACAAAAGTGACGCGCCGGTGTTTTTTCCAATAGATACTCTCAGCCACTTGGCGCTTCTCTCCATCCGCAATCACACCGACCACGCTGCGGTCGCCATTTTGCAGGGAAAGCAGATAATCCATTTCGCCATAACTTTCCGAAACATGGACAATTTTTGTCTTATTGCCCAAGAGCGGATGCAGTTCATGGAAATGTTTTTTCCATTGATCGAAATGTTTGGTGACGGCTAACAAGATGTCTTCGTCTTTATAATAATAAGCCAACAGCAGTTTTTCCCTAAAATAATCCGCATCTTCCAATTCCAGGCGCCATTTGCGATGCTCCTTCCGAAACATTTGGCTAATGCGCTTTGTACGATCGCTGTATGTATCACCATAAGATATGTCATTGGCTAAGATGCGCTTTCCGATGATAGCCGTTAATGGTCCTTTAAAAATGAGTATATCGCCTTTGGGCAGCACATCGCCATTACCCAAGAGGTATACCGGAAGAATGTCCGCATCCAACTGTTCGGCAAGATAGAACGCCCCTTTATGAAAACGCTTGACTCGGTTGTCATACGAACGCGTACCTTCTGGAAACACAATCAGTGAATAACCTTCGCGAACCTTCTCTCGCAAATCGTCCAACCCGTCTTCTAATCCCTTGCTGACCGGATAGAAGCCCAATGCCCGCACGGCACGGCCAAAAACCGGCGAATTCCACACCCAATCGTTTACCAAAAATATCCCTTTTGGGAATAACATACCCATGGACAAGGTGTCTAAAAACGAACTATGGTTTGCAATGACCACAGCTGGTCGCACAAAAGATTCATTATAAGGGTTCAGCGTTTTATTGCGGGTAAACGGATGGAAATAGAGCACTGATTTCATAAATTTCGACATGGTTTTGCGGAATACCGCATCCCTCTTCCGTTTACTTATCGGAACCAACCGCAACACGATTCGACCAAAGAAGGAGATAACCAAACAACCTAAACCATAATAGGCAAAAAAGAGCAATGAAAATAGTAAAATGGTTATCGTAAAGGGAGATTTTCCATTTTTTGCCCTATTCGTGATAAAAAGACGAAACAAAATAGGGTAGAAGACGAAGGTGATAATGACCGCGGCAAAGACCCCTACCAACGTGACAGACGAGATGGAAATCAAGGCCGGATGTTTGGCAAATATCAGTGCACCAATAGCCAATACCGTTGTCAATACCGCTAACAGTATGGATGTGCGATAGGTCTGCAATTCATCTTTTCCAGAGGTGTATTGCTTCTGTAAAGCCGCCGTCATAAAGATGCTGAAATCCACGCCGTGACCAAAGACTAACGTACAGACAATGGCGGAAAAGATATTAAATTCCAAACCAAACAAGCCCATCAATCCGGCGGTAACCAATCCAGTCAACCCGATAGGGATAGCACTCAGCAACACCAATTCGATGCGTCGGAAAAACAGCCACAGAATGAGCAACACGGCAAAGGATGAGTAACCGACCAAACGATTGAAATCCTCGCGCAACTGTCCTAAAAACGTTTCGTTCAGCTGCTGGCGGTCAATCACCACGACTTCGTTTTCCCTTTCGATTTTTTGCAGAAAAGAAGCCCTTTTGGCATCATCCAATTTCACTAAGCTGGATATGGTGAAAAAGTTGGTGTTCTCAGCTACAAAATCGGATAGTCCGACAGCCGTCCAAGCAGAAAAGTCAGCCAAAGAAAGGGTTGATTGCGGTTGTGCCAACAAGGTATAAAACGCACGGTGCGTTGCTTCCGTGAAACCATATCTTTCTCCTGCTGTTATCAGATCATGCGCTACCTGTTCGCGCTTTTGGCTTGACCAAAAGCTGTTCCACTGTTCAATTTTTTCTGCTTGGAGGCGACTCGACAGAGGAATGTAGTGCAGGCCGTTGTAATCAATAATTTCTTTTTGGGCTTTTGCATTTTCCAATGATTGGGTTAACGCATCTGCCTTTTGTGCCGCTTCCTCAAAAGATCTCCCTGTCGAAACTAAGTAAAGGGATTTGGAGGAGGTATTGGTCAATTTATCCAATTTGGCTTCCACCTTCTTAATGGCTTCCGGTACGAAGTTCAGGCCTGCGATATTCGGGTTGTAGCCTACACGCCCGCTCGTAAAGCAACTGATAAGGATTACCACCGCACAAAGCCCGATCAGCCCTCTGCTTTTTTCAAAAGGGAAAGAGGCAAGCTTGTCCATCCATGAGCTGTATTGCATCTGTTTCTTCGGACGATAAAGGTGAGGGACGATGAGTAGGGTAAAGATGGCAGAAGAGAAAATGCAAATCGACGCAAAAATACCTAAATCGATAAGGGCTTCTGAATGCACAAACAGTAGGCACAAAAACACAACAGCATTAGTTGCCCCACTCATCAGGATAGGCCGTGTCAGTTCCTGGTATAACTGCTTGACCTCTCCGGATTTTTTAAAGTGTGTCAAAACATGCAAGGCGTAATCTATCGTGATGCCGATCAGCACAGCGCCAATGCTCAGCGAAATAGCCGAAATCACGGGTTTATACAAATAAAGGCAGGCAATGGCAAACAAGGTGGCAAACACCGTTGGGATGAAGACCAAAAGCGGGATGTAAATTTTGCGGTAGAAAAAAATCAGCAAAAGCATCAGTACCGAAACAGAAATCAACACCGTGGTTGAAATATCTCTTTTGATTTGCTTGGCATTGGCTACGGCGATGAAAGCAGCCCCGTAATACGACAATGTCGTTTGTCCCTCAAACCGTTTATTAAGCGAATCCTGCAACGAATAAAGCTTTTCAACCAATAATGTGTTGTGCTCGGTATCCGCACCTTGATATTTAGGATCGATAAACAACAGCATTTGTGCTGTGTCCTTGGTGCTGATGAAGCCATCATACAGCATAAAGTTATCGCCTACACTGCTCTTTTGCAGTTTTTTCAGCCCCATAAGAGCCAATCCCAACGGATCCTTCTGTATAAAGCCACTCATTACCAAGCCTGTAGGCGAAAGGAGGGTTTTGTAGTTTTGTGCGACGTATTGGTTAATGGAATCTTTCGTCGTTTTTTCCGCAATATTTTGATAGTCTGCTGTATCCAGGAATAAGGAAAGGTGCTGATAAACGAAATCATAGGCCGAGGCCATTTCTTCCTGTCCGATCTGTCCCGAGAGTTGACGAATATAGATAGTATCGGTGGCGAGGGCATCCGCAAAAGCGGTGGCTGTTTCACTCAAGCGTCGCGATGCTACCGTGTCGCCACGTTGAATAAGGACTGTAATTTTATCGGCAAAATTGATTTGCCGAATAACTTTGGACATTTCGTCAGCCTTATCACTTTTGGGAATTATTTGAGTAATATCCTCCTCAAAACGAAGTTTGGAGGCCACAAAAGCACAACCGAACAGAAACGCCAACGCTACTACGCAAGCCCATACCCGATGACGTTGCACACATACATAAATATGGTAAAATAACCTTTCCATCAGTCAGCAGAAATGGTTCTTTGCTGCTTGAGTTTCATCCATAAGTAACTGGAAAAACCTATCAATAACGACATAAAGATAGCCAATAAAATGCTTCCGACAAGATATTGTGTCAAATGGGATTTGATATTTTCCAAAGAAAGACTTTCCACATGGAACGTGGCCGATGAAGGAAAAACCCAGCTCCCGACGACCAAGGATACATAAATGACAAACGGAATGAAAGGCGCGAAGCTAATATTGGAGAACGCAAAGGCCAACGCCTTATTGAGCCGTAGGAAAACGGCAAGTGTCATCGTGAGGGCTGTTTGGAATCCCCAAACCGGGGCAATGCCCATAAATACCCCCAAGCCGATGGAAAGGGCTTTTTTCTCGGGTGAATCGGTGCTGCCAAGGATGTTTTCCTTAATAAAATCCGTTAAGCTTTTTTTTTTGAAACTACGAAAGAAATTTCGGGGCAAGACGTAGAAGAACGTCAGGAAAACTAGCACGGTATTCAATAAGCTGATGCGGGTAAAGTCCTTAAATGGCCGAAAATGGGACACGCGTTCTTCCGGGTCGTACAAGACCTTGACCGGGACATTCTTTACCTGTACACCACGCCAGGCTGACCGCACAATGACTTCGATTTCAAATTCAAATTTTTTGGTGTAAAACGTTTTCGGAATCGCCTGTAAAGGATAGGCCCGATAGCCCGATTGAGTGTCACTCAATTTTATACCGGTTTCAAACCAAAACCAAAAATTGGAAAATTTATTGCCAAAGGATGACTTCTTCGGCACGGAATCTTGCGCCATGTTGCGGCTACCGATCAGTAATAGCGGTTCGCTAGCCCTCGCAATTTCCCGTACAAAAACCGGGATATCATCGGGATAATGCTGCCCGTCGGAATCGATGGTAAGGACGTAAGGAAAGCCCTGTTTTCGGGCTTCTACTATTCCCGTCCGAAGCGCCATGCCCTTTCCCTGGTTTTCAGATAAGTGCAAAACGGTAATGTGTGGGTATTGGCGCAAGATGGCATCCGTATCATCGGTGGAACCGTCATTAACGACAATAACCTTAGGGCTATACTGCAATACGCCGTCCAAAACGCGTTGAAGTGTCTTGCCGTTGTTGTAGGTCGGTACCACAATGGCAATCCCCAAGCGTTCCATTTCTTCCGATATCGACTTCTGCTCAAGCATGCAATCTTCTATTCCGCTAATTTTGAACGTTCTTCCGCCGTGAACACCTTCGACTGCCCGACATAGCGTTTAATCAATGTTTTCACCGCCCTGTTTTCCGATGCAAAATTACTTAAAATCATTTGCTTGTCCTCTGCGATATTCATTTTATATTTCAAGACCTTGGGCGAATGCTCTTGTATCGCTAAACGAACCAAGCGTATTTCCACATTTTGGGGAGAGGATTTTACAGCCTTTTCCAACGTTTGGATCCCTTCGGAAACCATTTCCTTTTTGGTTTCCCGGTTTTCCTCATAACGCGCTTTTAAAGTGATCGATGCCCCTTTATAGGCCAAAATGACCGGGTCCTTCTGATGACCTTGCAATGCTTGGTAAAGTGCTTCTGTGGCTTCTTTGGAAGATTTAGCCTGCTCAAACTGTTGTCGTATGTTGCCCAAATCGATTGTCCATAAGGCAAAAGCGCCTACAAATAAAATCATTAATCCTTTCATTGCACATTGATTTTATAGATGTTGGTCAACTTTAATGCCACTGTGTCGGAAAAAGAAGTTACATTTTTCACTTTATAATGGCCGTTGTCATCGAGGCGAACGTCCAACTCCAACCGAAGATCGGGATTTTCCTCCGGATTGATGAGCGCCATGAACTTCACGTTGGACGATCTGGTCAGAAACAAAGACTGTTGGGTAATCTGTTCTGTCAAATCTTTGATAATCTGCATCATGCATACACCAGGCGTCACCGGATTACCCGGGAAGTGCCCTTTAAAAATAGCGTGGGCTTTGTTGAGCAGAATATATGCCTCGTAGGCCGTTTCTGATGCTTGCCGAAAGGACGTCAATGTATAGAAATCTGTTAGCAACATATCATTCTCTTAAGGTGGTTAGGAAATTGGCTTTGTCCTTATTTCGGACTGCTCCCGGTCCAAGGCCAATGAAATGCGTATCGGTAGACGCTTGTGTTCGATATCGATCCGTCCCGGAATAGCTTGTTTGATACTATCAAAATGGATCAACAATAATTCCTGTTTTCCCTTTGTAGACGTGATGTCTGCCAAGTTCCGCTCTTCAAAAGCATAATAAGCGTTGTTGACGACATATACCGGAAAGGCTTGCTTGCCCGAAAATGTAATTGCCTTTTGGGAAAATTGGCGTTGTGTGAGTGTCCGGAAGAGAAAAGCAATCTCTTTAGCCACTCTTTTATTGTCCAAATCCGGCATGATGAAGTGCAATACATGGTTCTCCGGAAAAATGCTCATGTCAAACAGGGTTTGACCTAAGTCGCTCACTAAAGCTATGCGATGGGTTTCGGGTGAGATGGTTTTTATCAATAGGTTACCGTTCAGGTCTTTCTGGAAGGCCTGTACCCTTGCCCGGTATACAAATGCCTGTGCCGTATCCGTAAAATAGGTGTTCACTTCTGTGGTATTCACGTTGCGTACACCAAGCTGATTGGGATATCGATAGGTACCACAAGAGGTCAATAAAAGCGCTAAAAGGCCACTAAAGGTTAAAAACCGAATCATGAATGTCTGTGTTTATCTTTTTATTCTTTAAAACAAATCGCGTATAGTCATTGGACGGCTCAATCAGTTTTACTTCTTGAAGCTGCTTTTCTGTCTTAGAAAAGGTCAGAACAATTTCTTGAATGTATTTTTTTGCTTCGGAAAGCTTTGGTATTAATTTGACTACAGGCTCATCGTTATTTTTGAAATAGGAAACCGTAAACTCCTTCTCGTCATAATTTCCGCCATGCATGCCTGTAGCCATTAACTTGCTGATTTTCTCAAACTGCTTGTTGTTTCCCAAGTCTATCGTCCGCTTTTTCCCTTCGTCATTTATCCAAATTTTATTGTTTTTGAACACCATTTTGTAATGAAAAGGAGCCGTATAGGACCAACTTAAACGGTCAGGATGCTTTACGAACAATTGCCCTGACGATTCTACAGGCTTTTTCATGAAACTCATGTGTTTGTATTGTACGAAATCGGCCGCTAATGTCTTGATTTCGGCTACCTGCTTCAACGATTGCTGAAAAGCGGTTATTTCATTTGGTGTCATTTTTTGCATTTGCGCAAAGCCTGTAAAGGGCAACAGGCACAGCAAAAAATATAAAATCCTACACATCATATGCATGCAAAGTTAATAAATCATCTACAGATACCAAGTCATACCCCTGCTCTTTCAGATACGGTAATAGTCTACTGATGACATGTACCGTACGCGAAGAAGTGTCGTGAAAAAGCACAATATCACCTGTTTGCAACTTTCTCAACACACGGTCATATATTTTTTCTTCCGCAAACGTGACCGTATCTAACGACCGGTTGCTCCAGCCGATGAGCTGGTGTTTTGTTTGTTTGACTGCTTTTGCCACGGAAGGATTAGTGATTCCAAAGGGTGGTCTAAAAAATTTGGGCTTTTTGCCTACTATTTTTTTGATAATACCGTCTCCTTGCTGCAATTCTTCCAACACCTTTGCTTCGGACTGAAAACCAAAGAAAGTGCTGTGGTTGTAGGTATGATTGGCAATAGTATGTCCTTCTTGCACGATGCGTTGTGCCAATTCCGGATACTGGGCGACTTGCCTGCCTATACAAAAAAAAGTGGCTTTGGCCTCATATTGCCGTAACAAATCCAATATTTGCGCGGTGAAAGGTGTAGGTCCATCGTCAAACGTGAGGGCAATCGTTTTGCCTCGCTGATGTTTCCGCCGGTAAAAAGTATCGGTAAAATAGCCTAAGCGGATATCGAAAGCTCCCCAAGCCGTGATACCGATACCTACTATAACAGCCAATAAAAACCAAAATACTGCATAATGTAAAATCAGCCAAAGCAATAGGGTAAGCATGCCTAATGCCACAAAAAGAGGCCAAAGTATACGGTGTTTTAACATGATTTCATCAGAATCAACGAATGATCTCTTCCTTTAAACTGATTATAGAGCAATACATGGCGATAGGCCGACGTCTGCTTAGTGTTCCAAAGAAGATTCGCGGGAGTCTTTTGATCTTTGAGTATTTGCGCGGCCACGGCCAATCCAAAGGCTGAAGAGGTGTCATACTGGCCCACGATATGTTTATAATAAATAGCCGGGGCTTGTGGAAATAAGTCGGTAAACTGTTGATAGTAGCTATCAAATACGGTATCGCCATTGATGCCGACTACTACCGCATCGATAGTATTTCTTTCCACACCGTTTTCCTGTAAAAACCGCTCCACAAAAGGAGCAATGCTGTCTTTATCCAAATCATTCTGAATAGTTACGTCAGTAATCATTGCATAAGATTGTGGCGTATGGAGGGTGCTCAATCCGAAAAAAGTTGTGCCTTCTGCATAGTTTACACCGGGCGATAAACTTTCTTTAACTGTTTCCCGGATGCCGTTGGCCTTGATGTATCCAATGGTTTGCAACAGCAAATAGGTATGGTCGGAGATTTCGTCGCAGGCACCTACCAAGACGGTTTGAGCTTCGTTGTGCTGCAGTTGCAAAAGGCCGTCCAACAGTGCGGATTCAAAAGAGACCGATTGGTGCACATAGGTGAAATTATAGGACTTGCAACGCAAGCGAAGCGCAATTTGCGCCGCAACGGTGTTGTGGGTAGACTGGATAAAGGACGTAGGAGTTAAAAACTGTTCGTCGTTGTCCAAAATATTTTTCAGGAACTTCTCGGAGTCCTCCAGGCAACCTAAGCCCGTACCCGTGATGATCGCGTCGGGCAACGCGATGTCGGCCTCATCCAAAGCTTGCTGTGCGGCATAAATGCCCATCTTGATCCCCGTAGACATTCGTCGAATCATGGCCGGAGCAATCAGTTCCTTGTACGAAGGTTGTTGTGCAACGCTAATAGGTTGGTTCAAAGCTTCGGCTTGTGCCAACAGCTGTTCATGCCATACCCCCTGTGCCGTCACCGCACCGATACCGTTGATATATACGTTCCTTTTCACGCTTTTGAAAAAATCAGGGTTGAACAATTGCCACCAAAGCCGAAGGAGTTGGACAGCACGTGTTGTATGGCCTGTCGCTTGGTTTTCGTTTGGGGTTGCAACTGGAACTCTTCCATAGGCGTTGCAAAATGGAGGTTAGCAAAAACAGTTTGGTACTGCAAGGCCAAAATACTGTAGACGGCTTCAATGGCCGCCGCGGCGGCCAACGTGTGCCCGGTAAACGCTTTAGTCGAAGAAAATTCAGGGACTTGATTACCAAAAAGGCGCATCATTGCCCGACCTTCCGACAGATCGTTATTGGGTGTGGCTGTACCGTGCACATTGATATAGTCAATGTCTTGGGGGGCCAACCCTGCCATCCGAAATGCTTTTTGCATTGCCAAAAAAGCACCTTCGCCGTCTTCTGATGAAGCCGTTTGGTGAAAAGCATCGTTGGCATTGCCGTAGCCAGACAGGTACGCTAACACCTTTTTGTTATCCTTCTTCACCAGTTCATCTGATTCCAGCACCAAATACGCGGCGGCTTCTCCAAGGTTCAGCCCCTTACGGTTTTGGTCAAAGGGTTGGCAATAAGTATCGGAAAGGATCATCAAGGTGTTGAAGCCATTGATGGTAAATTTGCTCAAAGCATCCGTACCGCCGACGATGGCCCTGTCCAACTTTCCAGACCGAATCATGCGCGCACCCAACATAATGGCGTTTGCTGCCGAGGAACAGGCGGTACTGATGGTGGTTACCAAACCTTGCAACCCGAGATAAGCAGCTATTTTATGCGAAGAATCTCCGGCATCGTGCGAGGTAATGTATTTATGAAGCGTGGAATCTTCCAGATAAGCATAGAAATGCCGTTCGGTAAAATCCATGCCGCCCACACTAGTGGAGGATATCAGTCCGGTGCGGTAGGCTTGCATATCCTGAATGTTGGCAGAAGCCAAGGCTTCTTTTGCCGCACAAGCCCCCAAAAGAGCCGTTCGGGTAAAGTTGTTGTCCTCCGGAAGAGAAAGCTGGCGGATAAGTGCTGCATTTGACAGCTTGATTTCGCCCACCATGATGGTCTCCTTTTGACGGGTATGGAAGTTTTCCACGCGGGATATGCCGTGCCTTTCCGCCAAAAGAGACTGCAGGTTTTCTTCAACGTTTTTACCAATCGAAGATATCATGCCTATTCCGGTGATTGCAACGCCTGAAGCCATGCCTATTTGGTGCGGTTTGCCTCGATATAATCGGCCATGGTTTGGATAGATTGAAAGATGGCTTTACCTTGCTTGGGGTCGGATAGTTTAATGCCGTATTCCTTATCCAGCAATACAATCAACTCCAAAGCATCGATCGAGTCTAACCCTAATCCATCGCCAAACAAAGGATCGCTGTCTTGAATGTCTGCCACATCAATATCTTCTAGATTCAAAACCGATATAATTTTACCTTTTAACTCTTCTTTTAACGTTGCCATTTTTTATTTAAATAATTCGTTTATGTGCGTTTCCGTATGTGCTGTTTCCCCTACTTGGCCAACAAGATACAAAACAGCTTTATATTTTTCCTGAAAATATTCTACCCAACCGCAAACAACCTGTGTGGCTTTCTGCGAATCTAGCAAATAGTCTGCATAGTTTTTCATTAAATCGGAAGGATAACGGTCAAAGACAAAAAACGCCTGCTCGGTTTGCAACTGATGCCGGATGGCGATTTCACCCGCACAGATATTAGCCAAGGTATACACAAAAGTGGCAGGGCTCGGGTAAAAATGGTCCTTGTCCTGTATACTTTTCTGATGTTTGACATCGGTGTCCAAACTTCCAGATGCATTTGCCAAAACCAATGCAATATCTTCTTTTTGTGCCTTATTTTGCAAGAGATATTCGGCTGATAGAAAGGCCAACTTGCTCAAGGCGTCCATCTTGTAGAACTTCGGATAGTCGATTTGCAGGTTTTGGAAAGCCTGCTTTGCAAAAGGAAGAAATCCTGATACCGAAGTTGTGAAAAGCATTTTTCCATTCAGGAAAATGGTATTGTCCTGAATAATAACAGATCTTGTTATATAATACTTTTCGTTCATTCTTCTTTGACAGGCACTTTTTTCCTACTCATTTGAGAAGATGTTAAAGGGACACAAAAAGTTCAAACCGTGATTATAGAGCTTTAAGTACTTACAATAACGCCTGCCGAGCAAGCAAATATACTCACAAAAATACAAAGAGGAAACAGAACGCTGTTTTTCACTGGAACTATGGAAATAAACATCGGGGTTCGCCACATCCGGTCCTGTGATCCCTTCGTGAACAAAAAAAACCTAGGTTCTCCCTAAAAGCCTATACTTGGAACCCCGCTCCGCTTCTTAGCAGTGAAGTCTTCCCATCATCTTCCACAATTGGTTCGACGAAGTTTCTCTTTTCCTTTACTATAAATTCAATAACATTGTCAAATCTGGCCGAGTTGAGTCCGTGTTGAGCCCGTGTTGAGTCCGAGTCAGCCTTGAAATTATAGTGCCTTCGATGTTCTCTGACCTTTGGTTCATATGCAGGCATGTGTAAAACGGTCGTATAGCTATAGATATGCTATTTACAAACTGCCATAGGCCACGATGGCTCGAAGGCACTTTTAAATCTTAGTAAGAAGAGTCCGAGTTCCTTATTTAAAATTCGCAATAAATGGCCTCTAATATTTCAAATTTGCAAAGAAACCAACAAAAAAAGTGTGTTGCCAAAATAGCTTATACACCAATCCCATTCATACAACAGAATGTCTACGTATATTTTTGAATAATGCCCCCATATGGGTTGCGCACCTTCCGGTCAATTCGCTTTCTGTAGATTTGAAAATAATGTTTTTTTTGCCACATAATCACTTTCGTTGCTTAGACGGTCTACAGCCTTTACGGCGATGGCCTGTAGCTTCTTTCCATTCTTTACTTTGGGAAAACTTTTTTCGGTCTGTTCTCGTGTCAAAATCTCGTATTCCCAGTCGTTGCCATATTGTGCATAGGCAATCCATTGGAACACTTGTTCAGGTTGCTTATGAAGCCATTTGGCAAATACGCTGCTTGTTTCAGGGGTGAGCAACAAGGTAGGTGCCAGCAAAGGGTTTGCATCGAGCCACGTGGTGCGAGGAATCAGGGCCTGCTTTTGATAAGGACCCGTCTTCACCGCGTTGGCCATGGTCGGATTTGCCGTCAGCCCCGCAATGCTCCAGTGCACTGCACCAGCACTGTTCGGGGTAATATTTCTCGTGGCCTCTATCTGGTTGACAATTTCCTGTGGGCGATTCGACGATCTAACGGCCACCGTATTCAACCCCGGCCACAAATGGCGCTTATGGGTGTTTTCCGATTCCCACCATTTGAGCAAGGCGGTGAAGCTTTGGCTCTCCGGTTCAATTGGCCAATATAATTGAGGGGTAAAATAATCGATCCAACCTTTATTTAGCCAGAGTTTTGCATCTGCATATAGTTCGTCATACTGCGATGATCCTCTTACCGTGGCCGGATAGCCCGGCTTCCATATGCCAAACGGACTGATCCCAAATTTTACAAAGTTTTTCTCGGCTTTGATTTCACGATATAAGCGCTCTATAAATTTATTGACATTGTCTCTTCGCCAATCTGCGCGCGATAGCGTCCCTCCGTTGTTCCGATAGGCTGTCCAAGTCGCATTGTCCGGAAAGTCCGCTCCACCATTGTAGCTGGCATACGGATAGAAATAATCGTCAAAATGAATACCATCGACATTATACCGCTTTAGAATGTCCATCACGACCTTCGAGGCATGATCCTGTGTTTTAGGATTGGCGGGATCAAACCAATACATACCGTTTTTCAAGCGAACGATCATCTCCGGCATTTTTCGTACCACAGACTCTCCTGTAACGGCACCACCGGCTGAGTGATGGGCGCGATAAGGGTTCAGCCACACATGTAGCTCCAATCCTCTTTTGTGCGCCTCTTCAATCCAAAACGCCAACGGATCGTAATAAGGATTTGGCCTTTTTCCTATTTCGCCAGTCAAGAAATAAGACCAAGGTTCGTAACTGCTTTCATACAGCGCATCTGCCGAGGGCCTTACTTGAAAAACAACAGCATTGAAATTATGGTCTTTCAGAAAATCCAAGAGATTGATGGCTTCTTTCTTTTGCTGTTCGGTGGAAAAATTATTCTTTGTCGGCCAATTGATATTCGCTACCGTAGCCACCCAAGCACCGCGAAATTCACGTGGCACCGCAGGAAGGTTAACCCGCAAAGGGGCTTCTACCACTTCCTTTTTAACGGGTTCTTCTATCTTGACCACAACCGGTGGGGGAAGTCTCGTCACAGCAGCATCTTCTACTTTCACAACTTCCGTTGTGGGAGCTTTCAGCGTCGTAGCAGATTTTTTGTTTTTACGGGACACGCATGAAAACAACAGGGCTGAAAAAATAAATGTCAAGACCACTGCATTTTTTAACTGATTGAAGTTCATATGATGCAAAACTACACTTTTTCTTCATAGGGAAACGAATAAGTGCCCTTATGGCATACCTCATCCCTTAAAAGTTACACAATTTTTTGTCCTTCAAGATAAACAGACTCTACTTCATATGCGGCATTGAAAACCAGGATATTGGCTTTAGCTCCGGCCCGCAATGTGCCAATATCGTCACACCCCAGCAGTTTTGCCGGATAGCTTGTCGCCATCCGTATGGACTCATCCAGCGGTATGCCTACTTTCTCCACGCAGTTTTTAACAGCGGCCAATAGCGTCAAGGCTGATCCGCTTAATGTGCCATCAGGTAAAATATAGCGGTCCTCGCTCAACATATGCTGATAAATGCCTTCATTGCAAGTGGCTACGGCATCGGTTATCAGGAACAGACGTTCGCCTAATAGTTGCTTGCTTAATTTCACAGCTTCAAAATCGACATGAATACCATCGACGATGATGGAAGCAACAGCCTCGGGGTGGATAAATGTGGCACCCGGCAAACCAATGTTACGGTGCTGAAAAGGCGACATGGCATTCCACAAATGGGTAGTTGTCCGTATACCTGCATGAAAGCCCTGCATGGCCTGTTCAAAGCTTGCCATGCTGTGACCGGCACTTAACAGTACCCCATCCGTTAGCAACTTTTCCAAACAGGCCTCGTCCATGCATTCGGGTGCTACCGTCATCATCTTGACCACTCCGTCTGCCTCCTGCAAGAGATCATCAATGATTTCCGGCGTTGCGCGGATAATCAAATCTTCGGGATGGGCGCCTCTTTTTTTAGGGTTTAGAAAAGGGCCTTCTAAATGCAATCCTAAAGCTATCCGTGGTACAGCCTTTTTGTAAACAGCAATGGCTTCTTTGAAAACCGACAATGTATTTGTGGCCAATGTAAGCATAAAAGAAGTACATCCCTGCCGTAGAAGAGTGCTTTCTATACGAAACAATGACTCGGTCGATAAACGCGCCGAGAATAAATCATCGCCTGCACCATATATTTGCAGATCGATCAATCCGGGACATATATTCGCCTTATGTACGTCTATTTGCTCAAAATCAGTGGGAACCGCATGCTTTGGAAATATACCATGCACCTCGTCTCCCTCAATTAATAAGGCTTGACCCAAATACGTTTCATAGCCATCGTATATTTGCCCATTTACCAGTGCAACTTTTCTTTTCATGGCAGCAATTTAAGAAATATATAGAAAAATTACCTGTTCTTGGAATTTAATGCCGTCATGCGTTTTTTACTTGGTGCGGCTGTGCTCGGCATGATGACAGAGATAATCCTAAAATTATATCCATTTGGTTCATACGGTTATATTTGGTAATATTGTACAGTTAGCCATGAAGAATCTATCTATTATTGATGAGAGGGAGCTGTTGCAAAAGCTACAGGAAGGGGATCGAACGGCTTTTTGCATGCTTTATCAGCAATATTACGGAATGCTTTACCTACATGCTTACCAAAAACTGCAGGATCGGGAAGCTGCCAAAGATATTGTCCACGATTTGTTTGCGAATATCTGGCAAAAAAGTGACACGTTGGCAGTTAATGGCAAGTTATCGTCTTATCTATGCGTCAGCATACGCAATAGAGTGATCGATTACATCGCAAAAGAAAAGTCAAAGCTACATTATCTGGAATCGCTCGCCCTGCACATGGAAACGGAACATTCAGATACAGATTATTTGTTGCGCGAAAAAATGCTTCAGGAACAAATTGAAAACGTGTTGCATAAACTATCGCCAAGAGTAAGGGAAATTTTTGAGCTTAGCAGGAAATACCATCTCAGTCATAAGGAAATTTCGGTAAAGCTTCACCTTTCTGAACAGAGTGTCCGGAGTTATATCAAAGATGCTCTACGTGTTTTGCGCATGCGGTTAAGTGCCTTTCCTTGGGTACTTTTTATGCTGCTCTACAAAATTTTTTAATTTTTTTCACCCCCCTAAGCTTTTGTTACCCGTCTTATAGGGTAGCTAAGCACAATTATGAGGAGGGAACATCAACTAAGAGCGAAGGCTCTCTTAAAAAACTATCTGGAAGGAAACTGTACCGAGCAAGAAAAAGCCTTGGTGGAGGAATGGTATCTATCTTTACAGGGGGATACTCTTGAGTTAAAGGACGACGAGATCGTTGCGGATCTAACGGTATTACAAGAAAGACTGGCCGAAATTCCAAAACGCAATGCCGCCCGTGTGAGGTATATCCGTACGATTGCCGCGGCTGTTGCGTTGCTGTTGTTGACAGTAGGCATACTATGGAATAGAAAATCGACAGACCATACAAACACCACTACGGTTTTGCTAAACCACGATATCCTACCCGGTAGCAACAAAGCCACACTCTCTCTCGATGGAGAAGAAGAAATAGCCTTGAGTGGGCTACAAAATGGTTTGGTAACGGACGAAACTTCCATTATGTACCCCGACGGTACAACCATTAAACAAATTGAAAAAGTTAAAATGGCTACCCTTTCTACGCCATTAGCCGGTCAATACCAGATTACGTTGCCCGATGGCACTAAAGCATGGCTGAATGCCCAATCTTCCATTCGTTATCCAACCGCTTTCACGGGCGCTGAACGTCTTGTAAGCATTACCGGAGAAGTGTATTTCGACGTTGCCAAAAACCCTGAGAAACCATTTATTGTTCGTACGGAACAACAAGAAGTAAGAGTATTAGGAACGAGTTTCAATATCAATGCCTATGCTGACGATGGAAAAGTGTTCACCACCTTAACAGAAGGCAGTCTTCGTGTACATTCCCAGGGTTCGGACAATGCTGTGGTGTTGCAACCCGGACAACAAGCCATCGTCAGCGCCTCAAAGGCTATTACAGTAAAAACGGTTGATACCGATGAAATATCTTCCTGGAAAGATGGTCTCTACATCATCAACAATGAAGAGTTGCATCATTATGCAAAAAAAATCGAGCGTTGGTATGACGTAGAAGTAAATATGCGACAACAAGGTGGCAAACATTTGTCGGCTATCATACCGCGAAACGCCAAACTTTCTGAAGTCTTGCAAGCCATCACGTTAAAGACAGGTGTAAAATTCAAAATAGAGGGAAGGAGGGTCACGGCAGAGGAATAAGGATTTTTACCTATTTGTTATTCGATAAAAGAGAACTGCCGAGGCGCTCGCAACACCCCGGACAGTAAGTCGGGTAACGTATTTGAAAAGTGTTAACTAACAAAATTCATAAACCCTGTATGCAAACTTAGGGATTATGGGGCAATATAGCAACCCTTTACCCGAGGGCAATCCATCCCATATTGTAAGTGCGCATGCTTGTATATAAACCAAAATAATGAACAAAAGGAACCTTAGATATGATTGTAAATATCTGCCTCTTTCACAAACTTTTTTGACCATGAAACTGACCGTAGTTATATTTTTTGCGTCCATTATGGTCTCTTTGGGCAGTGTCAATGCACAACGCATCAATCTTGACCAGCGTGGAGTACAGCTGAAAAAGGTGCTGGTGGAGATTAGTAAACAGTCTGGCTATACGTTTATCTATGATGAAAAAGAGCTGGCGAGCGCACCTCCTGTATCCATTCAGATCAGGGACAAAACGGTGACCGAAACGCTGGACGTGCTATTTCAGGGAAAACCCTTACAATATCAGTTAAGAGGCAAATCGATAGCCATCGGGCGCAAGCAAGACGTATCTCTGGAAAGCAAGGGAAAGTCGGCAGAAGTTGCGCAACAGCATGTGGTTAAAGGCCAAGTGACGAATGAAAAAGGAGAGGTGCTTGCGGGTACGACCGTGTTAATAAAAGGGGAGACAGCCGGCACGAATACCGACCAAGACGGATGGTATACCATCCAAATTTCTAATCCGAATAGTATTCTGATATTTCGTTCGTTAGGTTATGCTACACGGGAGATTTCTGTACAAGGAAAAACAGAACTGTCTGTTGTGCTACAAACATTGCAAAGCGGTTTAGATGAGGTCGTGGTTGTGGGGTATGGCGTACAAAAGAAAAGTGTGATAACCGCCGCCATCTCCCGGGTAACGGCCGAGGATTTAAAAAACACATCCCCAATTCGAATAGACAATGCATTGAAAGGTATGGTATCCGGTGTGATGGTGACTCAATCTTCCGGCCAGCCTGGCGAAGGCTCTAAGGTCAGAATCAGGGGTATAGGTACCATCAACAACAGTGATCCGTTGTATATAGTGGATGGAATGCCGATAGAAGGTGGTATTGATTATTTGAACCCCAACGATATTAGTTCCATTGAAGTGCTGAAAGATGCCGCTTCCGGGGCTGTATATGGCGCGCGGGCAGCCAATGGCGTTATCCTGGTCACCACCAAAAACGGCACCTTGGGGAAAACACAGGTAAACTATTCCTTTTCAAAGGGTTCTCAAAACCGATGGAGAAAGCGCGATGTATTGAACGCCACCGAATATGCCATATTAATCAATGAAGGATTGCTTAACTCCGGACAGAATATCCGATACGCCGATCCATATTCGTACGGCAAAGGAACCGATTGGCAGGACCTGGTGTTCAACAAAAATGCACCGGTTTCCAACCATCAATTAAGTATCAGCGGTGCGAGTGAAAAAGTCAATTATTTCCTATCGGCCGGATACTATGACCAGGAAGGTATCGTCGGCGGTAACTGGGACCGCTCCAACTATAACAGGATGAGCTTACGATCCAACACCATATTCAATCTTCTGGATGATCAAAAGCGCAATTACTTGCACAAGTTTTCGTTAGGTGTAAATGCCTCTTATTCGCGTATAAAGTCGAAAGGAATCGGCACTAACTCCGAATACGGTTCTCCATTGGGAAGTGCCCTTGCATTTTCGCCTCTTTTAGGGGCTTATGAGGAAGATCCTGCCGCAGCGCTTGCCCAGCATCCTTTTGCAGTGAAAGATCCGAAAACGGGGCAGGTGTATACCATTGCCGGATCGGATTACAACGAGATCACCAACCCGCTGGCACAGCTTGCGTTGCCGGGCGACAAAGGAAATGCTGATAAATTCATTTCCAATTTCTGGGCAGAGTTGTCCTTGTGGGACAACCTGAAGTTCAAATCATCCTTCGGCACAGATTTGGCCTTTTGGGGAAATGACGGCTGGACACCCAAATATTACCTGGGACAATCCAATTATCGGGACGAATCCAGTGTATGGTCGAGCATGAACCGCTCGATTGTATGGCAGTTGGAAAATGTGTTGTCCTATGAAAAAAACTTTTTGGACAACCATAACATTCAGGTTCTGGTCGGACAATCGGCAAAGAAATCATCAGGTCGCAACCTTGGTGGCGCAAATCGCTATATGATAGAAGAGGATGGACAAAAAGCCAACATCAACTTTACGACCGGGACGGCCGCGAACGGCGATATGAGTATATATGGGGGCGCATTTAGTCCACATACCTTGGCATCGCTATTCTCCCGTATCAGCTACAACTATGATGAGCGTTATATGTTTCAGGCCACGATAAGAAGAGACGGATCTTCCAATTTTGGGCCTAACAACCGCTATGCTACATTCCCTTCTTTCTCTGTTGGATGGAATGTGACGAATGAACAGTTTATGGACAATCGTCCCAGCTGGCTGTCGTTCATGAAGTTGCGAACTTCTTGGGGCAAAAACGGGAACGAAAGCATTGGGGGTTTTGGATATGTAGCATTGACCGCATCGGGCAACAATTACGTTTTCGGGACAGGAGATGGTGTAATCGCGGTAGGAACCAAACCAAGTGGATTGGCGAACCCCGACCTCGAGTGGGAGGAGTCTATACAGACTGATGTTGGGTTAGATGTTGAATTATTCAATCATTCGCTTAGTCTGTCTATGGACTATTTTTACAAAAAGACCGATGGCATGTTGATGACCATGTCCATACCATCTTATGTGGGCGAAGCAAAACCTACCGGCAACGTAGGCGAGATGGAAAATAAAGGGGTGGAATTCGAAGCCACATATCGGGTCAAGGCCGGAGAATGGAGTTTTCGTTTGGGTGCCAATGCCTCCTACATCAAGAACAATATGTTACGTCTCGGAAATGAAGAGGGGTTTGCGAACTACGATTATTATCAAAATGTAGGAACCATCAGTCGGGCAGAAAACGGCTATCCGTTTCCCTATTTTTACGGCTATCGGGCCAACGGCCTTTTCCAGAACTGGGACGAGATCAACAGCTACGTAAATAGCAACGGCGACTTGATACAACCCAAAGCTGTTCCCGGTGATGTCCGTTTTGTCGATATAGATGGTAATGGAGCGATTTCCGATGATGATCGCACCATGATCGGCAATGGCAATCCGGATTGGACATTTGGCTTTAACGCCAATATCGCTTGGAAAAACTTTGACTTCAGTTTCATGCTACAAGGAACCGTCGGCAATGATATTTACGATGCCACCCGCAGAACTGATATCTCATATATTAACCTGCCAAGTTATATGCTCAACAGATGGACAGGAGAAGGAACATCCAATACCATTCCTCGATTTGCATTTACCGATGCTAATGGCAACTGGTTGTCCTCAACCCTCTTTGTCAAAGATGGCTCCTATATGCGTGTCAAGAATATGGTTCTTGGTTACACTCTTCCGAATCAGCTGACAACCAAGTATTTCGTTTCAAACCTCAGGATATTTGCCTCGGCCGAGAACCTGTTGACATTCACCAAATACGAAGGTCTTGACCCTGAGATATCGTCAGGAGGTACTTCTCTTGGCATAGACCGCGGCATATATCCGCAGGCTAGGGTTTATTCTTTCGGCTTGAATCTATCCTTTTAAAAATTAAAAACGGAAAAACATGAAACGATTACTCTATATAACGATAGCGATTTTTACGCTTTTTATACAAAACTCTTGTTCTGAGGACTTTCTGAACGTGCAATCGCCCGATAAGCTGTATGTAGATGAATACTATACTACTGAAAGCAGAATCTTTGAAGCATTGGTCGCGGCCTACGATCCTTTGCAGTGGTTTGACTACGCCTGGGGGCAATACACCCACATCGGATTGGTATCAGACGTGATGGCCGACGATGTGTATGTTGGCGGTGCTGATGCCAACGATTGTATCTATCTTCACCGGATGTTCAATTACGAGGCGCTACCTACTTCGGTAGTCAGCGATCTGTGGACAACCTTTTATTCCGGTGTAAACCGTTCCAACATTGTCATGCAGTATATGGATAATGTGCAGGGCATTTCCGATGCATCAAAAGCATTGTACCTTGCAGAGGCCAAAGTATTGCGTTCTTTTTATTATACCTGGCTATGGAAACTGTGGGGTAATATTCCCTATTACGAAACCAACCTAACCTACCCCTATATTGCGGATCAGAGCTCGGCTGACGAGGTATATGAAGGCATTGTCACCACGTTAGAAGATGCTATCGACAATGGCGGGTTGCCGATGAAAGTAACAAGTGGAAAAGAAGGCCGTGTGTCCTTAGCCATGGCCTATATGCTGTATGCAGAGGTGGTCATGTATCAAAATGACGAAACCCGCTTGAACAAAGCCCTTAAATATATGGAGGAGATTATCAACTCCACACAATATGATCTGGTAGACGATTTTGCCGGAATATGGGAAGAAGGTGGCGAATGGTCGCAGGAATCCATCTTTGAAATCAATTATTTCAGCCGTAACGGTATCCGTTCGTGGAACAGCCCAACCACAGACGGGGGATCGGTATACCCAAAATTTATTGGCATATACAACTTATCGGGTAGTCCCGACTTTGATGGAGGCTGGGGATTCGAGCCTGTAAAAGCTGATGTCTACGCATTGTATGCTGAAAATGATCAAAGGCGTGACGGCGGTATCTTAGACTTTGCCACGTATGCGGCACAAACAGGAGCTTCTTATCAGCCCCGGTACCAGGATCAGGGCTATTTTCTGAAGAAATATCTTGCCCGGGTAAACGGAAATGCCAATCACTCCGCTGATGCTGATCTGAATTACAACAACAACTTCCGCGTTTACCGCTATGCGGAAACGCTCCTAAATGCCGCAGAACTGATTGCCCGCGGTGCTTCCGGAAGCGGAAGTGCCCAAGCTTACCTCAACAAGGTTCGTGAAAGAGCGGGGCTTACGGCTCCTGTTACGCCGTCAATCGAAAACATCATCAAAGAACGGCGATTGGAGTTTTTGGGCGAGGGAAAGCGTTATTGGGACCTTATTCGTTCTGGTTATGCATCGACTTACCTCGTGCCAGACGGTCTGTACAGGACAAATTCATGGACAGTATCTAAAAAGTACCTGCCGATACCACAATCAGAGATTGATGCGTCCGCAGGCACATTGACACAAAATAATTACTAACCTTAAGCAGTACACATTATGAAAAGGATATATAGCTATTTAGGAAGCCTGCTGATCGTACTCTTGGCTTTCGTGGCGTGTACAAAAGACTTCTCTCGTCCATCGGAAAGCGACATCCCACTAGCCACAGATATTGATGTTGATATCACGGTCGATCAGGAGCTTAATCAAGTAACGTTTACACTCAAAAATCAAGGTGCTTATCCTATATGGAGCTTTGAGGAAAACAGCAAAACCGTTTACTCTACACTCAATGGGCTTACCAAAATTTACAATAACGCAGGTACATATACCGTAGAAATCAAAATTGGCAATGCAAACGGGATCAGTGATGGTTCGATAACCAAAACATTTACCATCGATAATTCTTTGGTTGATTTTGACAGGTATATTGGCCTGATAGCGGGTAACGGGAGCAAAAAATGGTCAATCGCCAGACAAGAGCCTGGCCACTTGGGCTGTGGCCCGTCGGGTACCGATGGACTTGAATGGTGGAGTGCCGTGCCGAACGATAAAGCCGATTGGGGCGTGTATAATGACGTCTTGACCTTTACGAGCGATATGAAGTATACCTACAACCCGGGCGAAGGCGGAACAGTATATGTAAATACGGGCAGTAGCCTATTCAGTGCATATAATCCCAATGACGGAGCAGACTTTATGGCTCCCGTGTCGGAACAGATAACTACTTATAATTTTGTCGGAGAAGGAAACGATGTATACTTGACATTTCCGTCACAAACGCTTTTTCCTTATCTCGCCAACGACGAAAGCTACAACACGCCAAAGTATAAAGTGGTGGGTATTTCAGCAAATAAAATCGAGTTGGTCTCTGACAATGGATCGATCGCTTGGCACTACATCTTAACGGCCGAAGGAGAAGCCGTAATCGGAGGTTACGATCCGGATAGTGAGTGTAATTTGTGGAAAACGGCGACCTTTACGAATGAGTTTTACTATGCGCCTGGTTGGGCACAAATTGCCGATCCAGGATTTGTCGCAAACGGTAACTCCTATCAGATCACTTTGCCTACCGCAACAAATGAAACTTGGCAAGCCCAGGTGAAATTTTTGACAGACATGACCACTAACGCGGCTATGAATTACGATTTCTCTGCGGTATTCAATTCATCCAAGGATCATAATAATGTAACCGTTAAACTGGTGAAGACAGGAGAAGACGGCACATTCTTCTTCGAGGAAAAGATTTCGTTGAAAGCATATGAAGACTATGTCTTTATCAAAACGGACCTACCGGGCATTGATATGGATAAAGTAAGTCTGGTACTCGATTTTGGTGGCAATATTGCTGAAACAGTGGTTACCATGAGCCGTGTCGTGCTGAAAGAGCATAGCTGTGACGACGGTACGGTCATCGAAGAACCTGAAGAGGACAACGTAAACTGGCTTCCAAACTCTGATTGCAACATGTGGAAAACGGTGAGCTATACGAATTTCTTCTATTACGCCCCGAGTTGGGCTCAGATTGCCGATCCTGATTTTAATGCCAACGGTAATTCATATATAGTTAAGCTTCCAGAAGCAACTTTTGCGCAATGGCAGGCACAGGTCCATTTCAAGACGGACAATATGAGTACCAGTGCAGGCAAAAAATATGATTTTCATTGTGTACTGAATGCGACAAAAGATGTCAGTAGTGTAACGATCAAGCTCACCAAGGTGGATGACGACAACACCTTCTATTTCACCAAAAATGTCAGCTTGTCTGCCTATGAAGATTATGTGCTCAAAGTGCCGGATATGGATGGTATAGATATTGACAAGATCAATTTGGTTTTTGACTTTGGTGGAAATACGGCGAATACGGAAGTCACCATCAAAGATATTATCTTGAAAGAGTCTACTTGCAACGAATAAAATAATATGTATATAGCATGTGTGGCATACTAATGCCGCACATGCTTTTAAAAAGAAAACGATGAAGAAAACGAATTTATTTTTTCTATCCTTGCTGGCATTTGTTTCGCTATGCTGTAGCAAAAAAGATAATACCACGGAGGCAGCGGGAGGTAACATTACGTGCTCTGTTACCCAAATCAGTGTAGCCTATGGCGAATCTATCTCCACGGTTGATGTTGCTGCCGACCGCGAATGGACGATATACAGCAACGAAAATTGGATTACGTGTAGCCCATCGGGTTCTGTCAATCCCTCTGCAACAGTAACGGTGAGCATTGCTGCCAATACGACTACGGAGGTGCGTGAAGGCGCCATTGTCGTGAAGTCAGGAAGTACACGGGTAAGTATTCCGGTAACGCAGGAGGGAAAGCCGGTGGCGAATGTTGATACCCCAGAAGGCTACAAGCTGGTTTGGAACGATGAATTTAACGAAGGTAGTAAGCCGAGTTCCGAATGGTTCTATGAGACCGGCGGCGGCGGCTGGGGAAACAATGAGTTGCAGGAATATGTAGCCGGCGATAAGGACGGTGACCTGTTGGCCGCGGTAAAAAATGGCATTCTCAGTATCACCGCGAAAAAAATAAACGGTAAAGTTTACTCCATCCGTATGAATACGAACAAAAGTTGGACCTACGGCTATTTTGAGGCCCGGTTAAAACTTCCGAAAGGAAAAGGAACTTGGCCCGCTTTCTGGATGATGCCGAAAAACTTTTCCTCTTGGCCGGAAGATGGCGAAATAGACATTATGGAACATGTTGGATATGACCCGAATCAAATCCATTCTTCCATTCATAGCAAAGCTTACTACCATTCGATCGGAACACAAAAAACAGCCAAAAAACACATTCCGACGGCACAAGATGAATTTCATGTTTACGCCGTGGAGTGGACCGCAGATTTTATAAAAGGATATGTGGACGGCGAAAATTACTTCACTTTCTTAAATGACAAGTCCGGCAATAAAGACACTTGGCCTTTTTACAATCCTTTTTACCTAAAGCTGAACTTGGCTTGGGGTGGCGATTGGGGTGGTGCAATGGGGGTGGACGAGTCCGTACTACCCGCCACATATGAAATCGATTATGTAAGGGTATTCCAGAAAAAATAGTAAGAATACGATTATATGTTGCTGGCAAATGAATTTTTAATTTGACCAATGACACTGTAATTTATTAGGAAAACAAACATAAACAAGGCAACGGTTTTCATGTTGCCTTGTTTTATTTTGAATATCTAAGGCATCCTAAAAAGGAGCTGGCGCTATTTCTTTTATCATCCCAAGGTACGAAGAGGAACCCCAAAGAGCTCATCAAAAATAATCTATGGTTTTAAAGGTTTTGCTTATCCATATATTTTGCTCCACAGAACTCACATCGTTCAGTTCTCCCTGCGGTCGAACTCGCTAACTTGACGACAATTTGAATGCTGTCGAGACAGGTTGCCGGCATGATAAATTTTTCGGATAGTTTCTTTGAATCTATATGAATAAATTCTTTACACAAAAGCAACCGTGTTGCTTTTGTGTGTTTTTGTTATTATATTTGCAACTGTGTTGCTTTACCGGGTGGCAAAAAGGTGAAAAACATAAAAAGAAAATATATAATAACAAACAATAAATCATATGGCAAAACAACGACAAAACAAATTTATGCTCGCCCTTACTATTTTAGGGCTGACGGTATCATCCTTGACATCTTGTAATGATGATACTCCTGAACCTGTAAAAGAGGGCATCGAGCGTTCAGAACTTATCCTTACCGAAGTAAATGGAGATGGTGTAGAAGCACATGGCGACCATTTTCATGGATTGGGCAATGCCGTAGAAGGCGAATCGTTCATTATCAAATTTGACGAGAATGGAATAGCCACGGCCAACGGACATCTTCATTTAGAAGCTGAGGTCGTGTACAAAGTAGAGTTGAAAGCTTGGGATTACAATGGAAAAGAGGTACAAAATGACTTTATTGCCAACAAATCAACAGCTGACAACTACAAAGCCTTTCTCATCGGAGGTAATTTTGTCCTGAACCCGGATTCTGATGATGAAAGCGGTGCAATTTTCCAACCGCGCGAGCTGAAATATGGTGACGGAACAGAGGTAACAGGAAATGGAGGTATTGGTACGACAGGTATTCTTTCTTATTTTACCATCGGGCATGACAATGAAGGTGCGACCAAAAAAGTTAGCTATGTGTTGCGGAAGCTAAATGCAGGTGTCAAAGAAAAAATCACCCGTGTTGACTGGAATCGTGCCGACTACGCTACCGCTTTCCCTGGACAAAATGTATTGGAGCTTAAATTCGAGATTCATGCCGAACATGGTCATGGACATTAGTTTTTTCCCCTCATAGTTTACAGTAAGCAACGGAACAGAAATTGTCCGTTGCTTTTTTGAAAATGCAATTATTGGTATCACCGTTAGCATTTTCGATAGCATTGGAATCACATGACAGTTTTATTTTTTAGGAACAAGAACTGCATCGCGCAATTGTATTTCAGCATGGTCTTTATCCGTGGCATTGAGAAATACCGTACCCTTAACCGTTATCGGTTCATCCGAAAAAGTAATTTTGGTATTATACGCCATCATGATTTCGGTCATGGCTGGAATGCCATCCTTACCACAAAACATACACTGGTATAAAGGTAAAACCGAAAGCAGAAACATACGGTGCTTCCGACCGGGCTTCAAAGGTACCATGTAGCCCTGTATGGTCACCGTCTTTCCGTTCATGCGCGCAAGTACCGGCGGAAAATGAGGTGTATAAATTGTTTTTCCATCTTTTTTGCTCACCCTATACATCAACTGGTCAAAGGTTTCCCAAACAGGGTTCATCAAGGGTTTATGGTCTACAAGATGTATCGTTTGTGATTGTTGGGCAAAACAAGTCAAAGCCATAGGTTGTCCCATCCCTTCCCATAAAAGGAGCAAACAGATCGCTTTTTGTAGCTTGCTGCTTATTCTAAAAATTGATTTTTCCATTATAGCTGTTCCTATTGCTTTTATAAGACAAAGGTAAACAAAAAACTATAAATGCAACATTATTGCATTTATAGTTTTTTGTTTCTATTTTTGAGCAACAATAAGACAGGAGGACTATTCATGATACCACAAAATTTTGAAAGTTGGAAAGATTGCATTGAGCGACAATGCGGTATTCCACTGACGACTGCATTTGCACAGTCCCGCATTGTCGTCTATGAGAATAGGGATCTGCACGAAACCCAGCGATTTATCCGCTTATATGGCGAGGAACATCTCCAAAACGTATTGGAGTGGTTTCGCAGGATAGCCTATGGTCGCGTAAGCATGGATTAGAGAAATAAAAATAATATATATGGAAGAGAGAAGATTACCCGTAACCGTATTGAGCGGTTTTTTAGGAGCCGGAAAAACCACCCTCCTCAATCATATCCTGCACAACAAAGAAGGCTTGAAAGTGGCCGTCATTGTAAACGACATGAGCGAAGTGAATGTGGATGCCAAGCTTGTGGAACAGGAAAACACATTGTCACGCACCGAAGAAAAATTGGTGGAGATGAGCAATGGCTGTATCTGTTGCACACTGCGTGAAGACTTAATGGCCGAGGTCGAAAAGTTGGCCAAAGAAGGGCGTTTCGATTACTTGTTGATTGAAAGTACGGGCATTAGCGAACCAATTCCTGTTGCCCAAACATTTTCCTATGTCGACGAGGAAAACGGAATAGACCTTTCCCGATTTAGCTATATCGACACCATGGTGACTGTGGTCGACTGCTTTAATTTCTTTCAGGATTTTGGTTCCGTTGAGCTGTTACAAGATCGCAATCTGACGGATATGGAAGGAGATTATCGCACCATCGTAAATCTCCTGACTGATCAGATTGAATTTGCCAATGTCATTATTCTAAACAAAACGGATTTGGTAGATGATCAGACGGTCGGTGTTTTAAAAGCGGCTATCCACAAACTGAATCCGGGTGCAAAGATTATACGCTCTTCTTTCGGTAAGGTGGCACCGTCGGAGGTTTTGGATACGAGATTATTCGATTTTGAAACAGCACAAACCTCGGCCGGATGGCAAAAAGAGCTGGAAGCCGAAGGTCATACACCCGAAACAGAGGAATACGGCATCAGTTCGTTTGTCTTCCGAAACCGAAGACCTTTCCATCCGGAGCGTTTTTGGAAATACCTGAATGAGGAATACCCCCACAGCATTATCCGGGCAAAAGGGCTGTTTTGGCTGGCATCACGACCCAATGACGCCTTAAATTTCTCGCAGGCCGGTGGTTCTTCCCGATTGGAAAAAGCCGGAGTGTGGTGGTGTAGCATGTCCTATTCTGAACGGATGCGCTATGCCAGCTACGTGTACAACGAGGCATATATTGAAAGCAAATGGAGCAAGCAATGGGGCGACCGTTTGAACGAATTGGTTTTTATCGGTCAGGATATGGATAAAAAAAAGATTTTGGCTGATTTGGACCGCTGTTTACTACAAGATGACGAACAATACCTGTTTGATAACAACATCTCTTTTAACGATCCTTTTCCAAAAAATATATAAAAGGCGATATCTGGGATTTGTATAAAACACATTTTGCAACAAAGTTTCATTTAGTTTATTATATTTGTTTATCAACCCGTTGTGCATTTTAAATAATGCTGATTTTTAAATTGTTGATATTTCTGTTGAATATGTTTTTGTTGATGTACTGAATTACTGTCATGGCCGTTATCTTTGTTAATATCCTGGTCTTGAAACCG